>Ga0208300_100089_pt1 | contig 100858 bp, 128 predicted proteins | sample 23_taG_FD_184096 | JGI IMG/M metagenome (GOLD analysis project Ga0208300, IMG submission 184096) | Marine viral communities from Cariaco Basin, Caribbean Sea - 23_WHOI_OMZ (SPAdes) (version 2) | ecosystem: Environmental > Aquatic > Marine > Oceanic | place: Caribbean Sea: Cariaco Basin...
GTAGAGGGAGAATCAACTTTACGTAAAAAATCACCTTGCTTAGATGTTAGGGAATAGAGATATTCTGCGTCCGTTTGCTTAATAATGAGTGGTCTTATTATTAAGTGAGCCGATATAAGACCACTTATGTTGTGGCAAACATCGACAAACAAAGCAAGTTAAAACAAGAATGAAGATGTTAAGTCTTCATTTGGTTAACTTTCACCAAGAAGAACGGGAAACTCCCGTCTTTAGGCGGGAGAGATTCATATGAGAAGAGTAGGATATGGAAGTAATTATTCAATGTCAATGTCAATGTCAATTACAAACTTGTTTTATTGGAGATATCATAGAAGTGGTAGTGATTATATAAGATATGCTTATTCTGAAGATGGTGATTATAAACAAAAAAGTAACAACTATAATTCTTATGTAAAGTATAGAATATATTACAAAAATAAAACACTTGAATATTATGAAGATGATATATTAATAGATAGAATAGAGAACTTAAATATACCAGAAACCGAAGATAGTTTTTTTAGATTTCATATGAATAACACAAAATTTAGAGTAGGAAATATAAATATAAAGATAGATAATTAATAATAAAAAAAATGAGCTTCAAAGGCTCATTTTTTTATTATTAAAAGTTTTTTATTTTATTTCTATTGTCAAAAAAATCTTGAACAATCTTAAACTTATTATTTAAAAAAGCATCAACAACACTTTTTGGTAAATCAAGACTTAAACCAGAAAAAAACAGTTCTCTCATAAATTGATAATAACGTTCTGTAGAAATATAGTCACCCATTTTTCTATAATTATTAAATAATAATTCAAAAAGATAGAGGGAGTATTTATGTTTTTCAAAATTTCTATGCTCATAAATCTTTTTAATAATTCTATAATCTTTTGTATTTACAACTAATTTAATGAGATTTTCATTGATATTAATATTAACTTTTGAATGTTTAAATATTTTATTAAAAGTACCAGTTTTCTGTTGTTCTACTGTTTTATTGACACCATCATTAATAATATCCTCGCTAAAATCAAATTCATTTAACATATACTCAACAGTTTTAGCTTTTCCATAATAGCAAGCTTGTAAAAAGAAGTTTTCTTTTAAATTAAAATCAACATTTAAATCCAATAAAATAATTGCATAAGAGAAAGAGAAATCTCTATTTATAAAATGAGATAACTTGGTATATAAGTTGTTGTCTATTTTTTCATTTTTAACAATATAGCTAAATAACTTAATGTTGTTTGTTAAAATTGAAAAATAAAGATTGTTAAATGTATCTTTATTATTAAAGGAATACTGGTTATCAATTAAAAAATCGATGATTTTTTTATCAAAGAAAAACCCACACCAAACAATATTTTGAAAGAAATCAGCATTATTATCTCTAATAAAATCATCTAAATTTTCAAGGTTATTATCAAATATACCTTGACCATTATATTTCCTATAAATCTTTTTTGCTTTAAAGTAAATATTAGTTAAGTGTCTAGGTACATATTTTTCTTTTAGAATCATTTTAAAGAGCCATTTAATTTATCATTTTCTTTATTAGTTGCTTTAAATGCTAAGAATAAAAAGAAAATGCCAATTGCAATCCAAGATAAAATAAAGACAAAAGAAGGTAAAAATGTAGCTTCTGCTAAATTAACGTGATCCCCTGAATCCGTATATGCCCAAAGATAAGTTGGTGAATATATAGAAGAAACCATAACATAAACGCCAATAAATCTTAGAACATAACAACCAAATGTACCTAGTTTCCAGAGAGCAAACCAAAGCCCAATAATTCCAGCTAAAATTAGACTTGTCATTAATCCATCAGAATATAAAAAGAAAAATGAACAATAAAGCATTAAAAATATTTTTAAGAACTTACTTACGTGTAAACTTGAATAATACATTAGGAATCCGAATAAAGAAGCCCCTAAGTAACCATTAAAAGAAGTAATAATAGAAGGAATACCTTTTGATATATAATGGCTGACAAAGCCACTTTGCCATTCTAAATGAAATGCTTCAATTTTGCCACCAAATAACAAAGAAGTAACCAAATGACTACTTTCATGAAAAAATACTTCAACAGGTTTAAATGAATACTTAAAAAATTCAAATGCTTGAAGTGCATGTAATCCAAATGCTAAAAGTGTAAAGATGATAAATACACTTAAATTATGCTTTTTATATTTTTCCATAATGATTCCTAATATATAGTTTTTAATACCTTATTTTATCAAGTTTTATAACAAATTGCAATAAAAACTATTTATAATTAAATAATTCTCTCATTAAATTAATATTAAATTCATCATTATCAAAATAAACTTTGAAAAAACCTTTTTCAGATTCAAAATACTCTTTAGATAAATTGAAATGTGAAACTGTAAAATCTTTAACTATTTTAATATTATTTTCAACAAAATAGTTTTCTAAAAAGGTAGCAATTTCAAAATCAAAAGAATCATCAGAAGCAATATAAATGATTTGATAATCATTCAATTTATAATGTGCAACAAGTGTGTTTGCATACTCATAACCTTCCATTTCTTCTTTAATTTTTTCTTCATGATCATTTAAAAATGATTTTAAACAGAAATTAATATCATTTTTAATAACAAGCATAGTAACATCTGGATAGCTATACTCAACAAATGTAGATTTTGCAGCCTCAAAATCAGTATCTTCGCATTCATCTCGATAAATTAACCAAGATTCTTCTGGAAGAGTGATTCCAGAGGTTATTGTTCTAAAGTTTAAATTTGTTATCATTTTCATTTTTGTACTCCAATATTTTAAGTTATTATACGAAAAATAAACAAATAAGTCAATTTTAAAAATTCTAATAAAAATATTAAAACAGAAGGCTTATTAGTTACAATGTAGTCATTTAAATTAGCAGTTAAAAAAGTTTTTAAAATGATTCAATACTATATTTTAAAAGAATGAAGTCAACCTTTTTTCTTGCATATTTATTAGATTTTAGATAATCATTGGTTTCTTTATTTCTATGCAATAAGAATATTCTAATAATATCAGTATATTCATTATATATAGCTTTTAAAAATGGTGTTTCAGCATTTTTTTCAAAATTAAATTCATCTAAAAATAAAAGTTTTTTAACATTTTCTGTTAAACCATGTTCTGTGGATAATGATAAAATTAAATCATAATCTTCTTGAATATATTTTATTTGATATTTGTAGTAGTATTGAAAAATAGCGTTGTTTTTTTTTGTTAATGAATGATAAAGCGCAACATTAAATATTCTTACAGGAATCTTGTTTTCAAAATGTTTAAAAATAAAGATGATTGTTTTATTTTTTTTATTTTCAATTAAATATAAAAATAATTTTTCAAAAAATTCCATATTTGAAAAAAGAAGATTTTCATTATTAAGTAAAAAATCACGGTCAAAATTATCAGTGGCTTCAATTAAATCATTATTCATATTATTTATTCCTTTCATTTAATTATACACAGAATTGAAAAAATAAAAATTAATGTTATAATTATTTAAAAATAAAGGTATAAAATGAATATTGAAAAACTAAAAAAAGAAGAAAAAATAGTAAGAAAACTTGAAAAAAGTATTCATGTTTTGTATGAGAATATTAATATAAACAAGAATAATAATTTTTCTATATTAAATATGTTAACATTTTCCTTTTTTGGCTGGACTTGTGCCTCTTTTGTTATGGGAAGTGCATTTTTAATACCTTTAACAATAACGTCCATATCAGCTTCGATATGGGCATATTTGACAACAACGGATAATTCTCATGCTGTTGAAGGTGAATTTAATAAATATACCGCTAAAAAATTTAAAAGAATTTCAAATAGTAATCAATTAATGGAAATCTTCAATTCTTCATTAACAAAAGAAGAAAAAGAAATATTAAATAAGATATTTAAAAATACAAAAAGTGAAGAAAGTATTTTTTCAGATTATATTTTAAATCAATTTACTAAAGAAGAAATAATAAAAAATCAAAATCAATTCTTTGAATATATAAAAGAGATAGAGTTTTTATCAAAAGAAGAAAAAGAAAATTTTAAGTATAAATTAGCTGATAAACTATATTTAGATCTTTCAATAATAAAAGATGATGATTTTGATGATATAAAAAATAAATTATTAGCAGGAAATTTTAAAGGTTTTAAAAATATTAAAATTAAAAGTAATAAAATGATAATAAAAAGTCTTTGATATTAAAATTCATTAAAATTATATTTTAATTTATGCTTATCAATTTTTAGATATAATTCTGGATTATTCTTTTTTAAATCTTTTCTTAAAGAAGAAATATTAAAAAGTAGTAATGTAACTTCAATTTCATTAGACAAAGAATAAGATTTCTCAATTAATTTATAATCAAAACATTCAGATAATAAATGATCGTTTACAATTAAACTATGAGTTATTTTAAAATTATTAGTACGTATAACTTCTGTAAATAGTTTTTTATTTATTTTATAATCTTTATATTCTTTTAACGAAGATACAAAATCAAAAAGCTCATTAAAACCATTTTCACAAGCAAAACGAAATGCAAACCCATCAGATATAAGAGGGTTATTACCTTTTTTAATTAAATCTTTAATAAGAGAAATATTGTTTTGTTTAATTGCTTGTAAAAATAATAAATTTTCGTTATTCAATTTTAATGCCTTATTTATAATATTTAAATTATAACTAAAAAATAAGAATAAGTAAAGTGATATGTTTTTAAAAATTTTTTATTTTTTTCTCAATATCAAATTTCATAGCATAATTATAAACCTTTTGAGAATCATAAAATAATGTTTCTCTTACTTCTGGATATTCAAATAATAATTTTAATAGTGAGTCTTGTTTTTTATCATAAGCATTAAGTATACAAATATTATTTAAAGCAGAAGGATTAAATTTTTTAGTAGAAATTAAATATTTAACAATATCTATATGATTATATTCACAACTATAAATAAGAGGTTCTGGTGTGAATATAGAGTTTTTATCATATTCTATAATTTTTTTGCATAATTTAATATCACCATGTCTTGCAAAATACATAAGGATACGATTGGAAACAAATTTAAAGTGAATATTGTTAGTAGAAAGTAAGTATAAAACCACATTAGGTTTATTTTTTTCAGCAGCTTTTAAAATAGCTTCATTAAATTTGCCTTGTATATTATTTAAAAAATTTTTATTCTCAATAATAAGTTTAACAAGTTCTAAATTACCTTGTTTAGCAGCAAAAGTTAAGAAGTCTGCATTGATGTTTACATTTTCTTTTGAAAAATCTATATTATTTTTATTAAGAAAATATTTAATACCTTCTTTATTATTATTAATAACTAAATTTATTAAAACTATATTAATATTTTTAATAAAGATATCAAAAAAGTGTTTTTTTATTAATTTTAAAGTTTTTATATAACCACAACGAGAAGCTTCTTGAAGTAAAGAAATAATTTTAGTATCATCTTTTTTGTATTTAGAAATAATATTAGGTGAAGAAAAAAAGTTGTTTTCTTCAATTTCTTTGAATATATCCATGTAAAAAAATCCATTATTTTATATTTTTATATCATTTTTTAATAATAAAACAATATTATAATATAAAAACAAAAGTTGTATATTTGGTTTTAAATGTGTTAAAATGTAATTATAAATTAATAAAAGAGAGTATTATATGAAACAAAAACCTGTGATTGTAACTGACGTTGATAGTGTTCTTTTGGACTGGCTACAAGGTTTTGCTACCTTTTTAAAAGAAGAAAAAGGTATGGATACAGAGCATCTAAAACATTTTTTTGGAACAAGTAATTTTATAGAAACACCAGAAATTACAAATATTTCTTGTCTTGATACTAATAAGCTATTAGTAAGAGAATATGGAAAAAGTAAATATATTGAAGAATTAAAAGCTTTTCAAGAAGATGCTAAACAACATATTTTAGATCTTCATAAAGAAGTAGATTTTATTGCATTATCTTGTTTATCTAAAAATCGTCAAATTATTAATAAAAGAAAAAGAAATTTAAAAAATGTATATGGAGATATTTTTAAAGATGTTATTTGTATAGGTTTCGGTCAATCAAAAGAACCAGATTTAATAAGACTAAAAGAGCAAGAAAATGTGATTACATTTATTGATGATAGAGAAAAGCATATAAAGGAATCAATATCAGCAGGAATCAAGCCTATTTTATTTAAAAGAGGTATAGAAAATATCGAGCATTGTCCTGAAAATAGTTATCACGTAAAAACCTGCTGGTCTGATATAAAAGAGTCAGTATTGCTTGAATTAGAATTAAAAAATAAAATATTATCAACAAATCGACCTAAGAAAAAAATTGACTTAAAATTTTAATTTTGATATGATGCATTTAAACTTTTAAGCTTTCAAAATTTCAAAGGAATTATAATGATTTTAGAATTTGAAGAAATTATAGATAATAGATTTACAGACGAAGTAAAAAATATAAAAAATAAAGTGAAAAATTCATTTAAAAAAGAAGAAACATTTAAAGAAGGTCTTATAAGAAGAAAAATTATAAATATTCTTGGATGTTCTTTTGTTTCTATAATTCTAACATTTGTAATAAATATTTTAGGTGATTTTAATAATATAATTTTTAATTTTTTATTTTTTGCAAGCCTATTTGTTTTATTATTTAGTATATTCTATGGATTATTTTTAGAAGAAAAATATGAAAAAGAAGAAAATAAAATTAAACTTCCAATAAATAATATTATTGGATATTACAAAATGAAAAAAAGAAATATTTCTGCAAAAAGGGTTAATAAAAAATTAAATAATTTAAATAAAAAGCAAAAAGAAATAATAAAATTTATAAATGATAATAGATTGTATGAAGATTCAAGTAAAAAAATACAAAAAGAAATATTAAAGAAAAAAATAAATAATTGTAGTGCTCTACAATTAAAATTAAATAAAAATATTTTAATGGATTTTATTAATAATTTAGAAGATAAAAAAACTAGTGCAAGTTTAGAAAACTTAATAAATAAAAGAATAAAATGCAATGTAAGTCTTTTTGAAGAAGAAAAAATTATAAAAGAAGGAAATAGAATATTGATTTTATAAAAATTAATAAAAATAAATAAAGAGAATAAAAAAAATATGAAAAAAGAACTTCAAACTGCCATATTGCAAGAAAATTTATATAAAGTAGCTTATTTTTTAAAAGAAATAGAAGAAAATAGTATTTCAATAAATTTATATACCACTTTAAATATGGCAACTCTTCATTCTACTCCTGAAATTGTTGAGTTACTTATAGATGAATTAAGTCTTAGCTTTAGTGAACATATATTAGCAAAAACCTTTGATAATATTAATACAGGTAAAGAAAAATATTTTGAAAATTATAAAATATTTATAAAAAAAGCTTTACCTAAAATGTCATCTTATTTAATAGAGCAAAAAATTGAAGATTTTTGTAATAAAAATAGTGAAAATAAATATGAAGTTTTATATAAAGAAGAATTTTTAAAAGTATTAAAGAATTCTTGTTTTAAAAGCATAAATAATGAGTTTATAGAGCTTCTTAGAAATAATATTAAAAAAGAAAAATTAAAATTAAGCTTAGAAGATTTTTAATGATAGAAATGAAAGAATTAAAAAAAGTAAACTCTGACTTACGCTTTGCTCGTAAAAGAATGACTAATATTCGTGATACTTATAAAGGTTTATATTATATAAGAGAAGAGAATAAATATACTTATACTTTTGAATTTCTTTATTTAAAAATAGAAAAAAATATTAATCATTATGCTTATTTTATAGATAATTTATTAGTTGATGAAAAAAGAGCAAAGAATGAGCTAAAAAAGCAATGTAGTATATTAGGTAAAGAAATAATAGATTCACAAACATTAACATGTTTGCTTGAAAAATTAAATGTTAATTTTTCTCAAAAAGAAGATAGAATAATAGTAAACAAAGATGAACTTAATGAAAAGATAAAAATAATTAATAATTTTAAAAATTTTTAATATTATCAATTGTTTTCTTATGAAATAACTGTTGATATAATTCAAAATCATCATTTTTTAGACTCTCTTGGACTTTATGAGAGCACCAAAGCAAATCCACTACTTTATGATGATTATTAGAATAAGCATTCCTAATAGCCAAGTTTCTAAAATCAGAAGTATCAATTTTTGGTATAGTAAGTAAAGCCGCCACGACTTCTAAATTACCATTTTCTGAAAAATATCTGATACAATAATTTTTTTCAGAAGTAAAGTCTACTTCTTTTGCTCTTTCAGAATTAAAAATATAAAAGAAAAAATCAGTTCTATTATATAATGCGATAAGTCGTATGAATAAATTCCTTTCGCTACTAAGATTTATATTTTTATTTTCTATAATATCTTTAAATGTATTAAAGTCATTTTTTTTAATAGACTGAATTATTTTTTCATTATTAGTTTGTTCTTCTTTATTTTGATTAAACATGATTAAAATACCTTAAATTTTATGATGTGTGCTTTATTTAATATATTTTTACATAATGCAATTACTTCTTTATTGTCTTCTTTTTTAAAAGGTGAAATTAAAGCCATTGATTCATTAATTTCTTTTTCTTCTTTTATTAAATCTAAAATTTTATTATTTTTTATTAGCAAATAAAAAATATCATCAATTTCTTTATGATGTGCTAATTTTAATAGTTTATTATTTTTAAAAGAAAGATCTGCATTTTTTGATATATAAACTTTCAAACATTCAGTATGGTTTCTTTTCATAAGATTCACAGCAAAGCGCTCATAATAAACTAAAGGACGATCTATATTATCTAATAGATACTTCCATATATATTCATTACTATGATTAGAAGCATATTCTACAAAATGATAATCATAAATAGAAAAATTAAAATTTCTTTCTTCAACTAAATGTTTTATAAATTCAAGTTTATTATTTTTTAATGCAGATTTAATTTGTTCATTTAATGTCATTTAAAAATCCTTTATATTCTTTATTTTGTTTATTTTATCATAAAGTTTCTTATTACGAAATTTTAAATGCTCTCTTGAAATTTCATGTTTCCATAATTCAAAGACAACACTAAACATTTTATTAATATAAGCAAATCTAATAGCTCTGTGTATGCTTTCATCTTCATAAACTATTTTTTGTCTTGATAAATGTAATGCTACAAGTTCTTGTTTATTAATAATTGCACTATTAATAGCATCATTATCATTAGCATTTGGTTTTACATCTGTATTAGTCAATAATACTTTAAGAAAGCCTATTTTTCCTTCTTTTGAAATTTCTCTTAAAAGTATATTATTAGAAAAAGAAGGATTAATTTTACATTTTAATATTAAATGAATAAATAAATCAATATTATCATCTTTAAAAGAATTATACATAACATATTCCATTGTATCATTAGATAATTTTATTTTAGAGGTAATATATTCAAGAACTTCAATAGAATTAATTTCTTCAAATTCTATACCAAACTCAGAATGAATATTATCTTCTTTAAAAATAATATCAATCATTTTTAAATCTTTATTTTTAATTGCTAATTCAAGTCTTGAAGGATTCATTAAAAAATCTCCATTTTATCTTTAATAATTTCTTTTGAAAAGGTATTGTTAAAATCTTCAATAGAAAAAGAAAGTGAATTATTATCCTTATATTCAATATTAAGTAAATCAGAAAGTTCCTTTATATTAGAAACGAAACGATTTTTAAAGTATATTGAATCATTTAAAAAATGTCTTAAAAAAGTATGTTCGTCAATTTTAATATTGCCTTTATAAAATCCATCTTCTTTAATAAGGATATTCATTGAATCTATTTCAAACTTATCACCAAATGATGAATCTCTATAAATGAGAAAACAAAAACTTAAAGTTCCACTACTTGGAATTTCTTCTCTGGTTCTTTTCTTTGTTAATAATGAAAATTGTTTATGATATATTTTTCTATTTTCTTGAAGTTTTAAATCATATTTATATCGAACATATTGTCTGAAAAGTTGGTTTTTTCTTTTCATTTTTTCATTGTAAATTTCTAATTTTGAAGTTAAATTATCAAAATCTAATTCTAAAAATAAATCAGAAACAAAACTTAATAATTCCCCAATAAATTTTTTTTCAATCAATGAAAGTTTAGCAATATTTATTTTTTCTTTGTTTAAAAAATTTCCATTTTCATAAGTATAAGGAGTAATATTGGGATTTATTGTTGCTTTACTTAAATTTTTTAAACTGTCTTTAAATGAAACTTTAACTTCGATTCCATAATTAGATCCTAATTTTTCATGTTGAAACCTAAAATTAAAAACTCCATTGCTATGAGTTTGAGTATCTAAATTTTTAAATGTAATGCTTTTATTAATCGAAAAAAAATCATCAAAGAAATGACAATGAAAATATAAAATTTCTTTTTTCACTTCTTGAAGTTCTTTATCAATACTTTTTAATTGTTCTTTTGTATACATTTATTTTTACTCATTTATTAAAGAGGTTTGATTATATCAAAAAAAAAAAATATAATCAATTGTTATGTCGGTAGTTTAGTTCCTAATTTAATAAAAATTAATATAAAAAACGGTAACAAACTACCTAAAACTTATTTATATTATGAGTTAAAAGCAATAAATCAAGAAGCTCTTTATCATAACATTCAGAATCTTTATCAATTATTTTATTCATTATTTTTTTATTTGATTTAATATCTAATGATACAAATAACTCAATAATAAAATCTAAATAATCAAGCTGTTTTTGATGATTTTTATTTTGTTCAGCATAAAAATAATAAATAGAATAAAACATTTTTTCTAAAAGAGATTTATCATAGTCAAAAATAGACATTAAAAATTTAATTGTATCTGTATTATTTTTAGTTATATTATCTTTTAGAAAACGTCTTCCAGTTGGGTCAGAAGAAATATCATGTGACATTAATATAATTAATGAATCAATATAATCTTGTTCGGTTATTTTTAAATCTGAATTAATTAATAATTTGATTGTATCTATATTACCAAAATAACAAGCATTTTGAAAAATTTGTTTAACAGAATGAATATTGAATCTTTTATCATTAAGTAATGTTTTGACGTAATGTGTATGCTGAAAGCTTGTAGCATCAATAAATAAAATTGAATTTAAATAATCAATATCTTTTTTTCTTAAATTTTTAATAATATTATCATACAATTCTGGTTCAACAGAAATTCTAATAATATTATAGTTTTCAATATAAATTGTACTTCTTATTGGTGGTTTGCTGAAAAACATAGAATTCCTTTGTGTTACAAAGGAGTATAATAACAAATACTAACAAGAAAAACAATAAAAAAACGAACATTTCTCAATGTTCGTTAAAAAATAAATAAAAATATAAAGGGATTAATAAATTATAAGCTACGTTACATAACTTGTAATTTATTAACTACTTCTTTCACATCGCTTACATTTTCAGCAGTAGTCACTACTAAATCTTCTTCAGCATCAGATTTCACTTTACCAGATAATGTTACAACCCCATTTTCAACATCAACATCAATATCAGTACCGTGTATATCTGAATCAAATAGGAATTTTGTTTTTACAACAGTTGCAATTTTAGCATCAACTAAACCCCAATTGCTCTCGTCTTCTTTATTTTGGTTTACAATAGTAAGTTGATTATCAACATCTTTAACACCATCAATACCAGATACTAATTCTTCTGCTAATTTTTTGTCTACTGAATTTTCTACTTTACCAGTTAAAATAACATTACCGTCTTTTACATCGGTATTAATATCAAAGTTATTTAATTCAGTATTAAATAAAATAGTAGTTTCTACTTTACCATCTATCCAAGCGTCTTTTGATTTTTCTTTCCAAGTATTTTCAGTAGCCATTGCATTTCCTCCTAATAATAGTGCAGTTGTTATTGTTAAAATCTTTAATTTACTGTTTTTCATAATTTCTCTCCTTTTTTATTAGAGTACAAACTATAAAGCACTTACTGTGCCAAAAACATAAGTCATTGATAAACAATAAAATTATAAAATAAAAAATAATTTTAAAATAAATAATTTGAAAAATGTTCATATTAATAGTAACTATTTACATACACTAAGAAAATATAAAATGTATATAATTAAGTTATATTTTAATGAAAAATAAAAAATGAAAGAAATTAAGTAAAGGTTAAAAAGCTTTATTATTTAAAGCTTTTTTTTTTATTTTAAATGGTATATATTAAAAATAGAACAGGGAGTTGAAGATGAAAATAATAAAGAAAAAAACAATTAGGAAAATATATCCAGTCGCTATAGCTCTTTTTATGGTTTATATATTATTTAAACTTATGTATTTTTTTATTGTAGTAGAAAGCAATTTTCTTTTTTATAGTTTAATCGCATTTATAGCAACAACATTTTTAACGAATAAAAGTAAAAAATCAGAAGTAAAAAAAGATTTTATAATTTCTGTTTCTTCTTTGATTTTTATGGTGATATTTATTTATAATATGTTTACAGAACATTGTAAGGAAATATATGGTTGTGGTTACGCACCTGATTGTTACATGCTTCCAGAGAAAAAATGTCATAAAGGTTATGAAATTTTATTTTCAGAAATATTCATAAAAAGTCCAGAAAAAAATACAAAAATTTATGAGTATGCTTTTTAATAATTGACATTTTAGTACAATTTTGTTATCCTACTCGCAATCGAGAAGGAAGAAATAAAATGTTAACAATACAAGAAATTACTCATGAGAAATTTCCTGAAAAAATTCAAAATATCCAAGAAAAAATGGAAAAAGCATTTAAAAAGAAAAAATATAGCAATAAGTTCTCAGAATTTCTTGATAAAAATTCAGAATTTTCAGCTATATTGATTTATATAGGCGCAGTAATAACTATAATATTGTCTATTTCTATTAATGTACTTTTATTATTAATGGTTATTATTGCCGCAATAGTATCTGTTATTTTATCCATAAAAAATGATAATAAAGAAAAAAATAAAATAAAAAAGATAGAAAAACATGTATTTATTAAAAATATTATAAACGAAAACAAAATTGACAATAAAGTTGTTAATAAAGATAAAATGCTAAAAATTGTAAAATCTTTAAACGAAAAAGAAAAAGATATTATCAATCAAATTAATCTCAACCCTAAAAGTAAAAATACTGATGAAATTGTATTTAATATACTTGAAAGAAAAATTCAAAGAGCTAGTGTTGATGAAATTGAACTTGAAAAAAAATATATTACAAATTATATAGATAGAAATAAAGATAATAAATATGGTGTAGGAATAGAATTTTTATTAAAAGAAAGAAGTGTAGAAGAAAAAAGCATTTACAATAACAATATAGTAAATATGATATAGGAACAAATATGAATTTAACATTTCCAGAAATATTAGATGAAAATTTTGAAAATAAAATAAAAGAAATAAAAAATAAAGTAAAAAAAGTATTTAAAAAAAATAGAAATAATATATCTAATGCGATAGAAAAAAATCCAATACGAGCAATATTATTATCTATGTCAGCATTATCAATACCTTTTCTTTTAGGAATAAATCATATATTTGTTTTTATGTTTGCTTTATTATTTTTTATGGGATTTTTACTTTTTGCTATGACTATTGTAGAAAATAATAGTATGGAAAAAAATAGAACAACTATTAAAAATATTGCTAACTATTATGATAATAAAAATAAAAAAATTAATAGTAAAGAAGTAAAAGAAATGATTGATAAATTAAATAAAAAAGAGCAAGAATTGTTATATATAATAAATAGTAAAGATATTATTAAGAAAAAAGATTTAAAAATAAAAAATGAAGTATTAAAGTCAAAAATAAAAGAAAGTAGTATTTTAGAAATTGAAAAATATGAATCTTTAATTTTAAATTATTTAGAAAAATTAGAAGATAAAAAACAAGTTAAAGAAATCGAAAAATTATTAAACAGTAGATTAAAGGAAAAAGAAAAAGAAAGTTCTTTATTTAAAGAAAAAGAAAGCAGAATAGTTGTAAACATTTAAAAGGACTCTCAGAGTCCTTTTTTTTTATTTAAAATTAAATTGAAAAAAGACAAATATATATTATTATAAAAATATATAATAAAAAATAATATAGGTATATTATTAAAAAGGAACTTTAATGAAAAAGGTATTGATATTATCAATGTTATTAAGCACAAGTTTATTAAATGCAGAACAGTATATAATAAAAACGTCAAATAACACTAAACAAATAGGAATAGTTGTTAAGTCAACTCTAGAAAATAATAATGAAACAACTGAACCAGTTATACCGACTGAATCAACAACAGAGATTGATTCTTCTTTTAGTATAAAATCATGTTCTAATTGGCATTGTTATGGTTATATTGATTTTAATAATCAACGATTAATGGAGTATACAGGTAATGGCTGGTATATGATTGTTATTAATCCAGAAGACGATAGCGTTGTACTAAATAAAGTATATGGTGCTTATTATAATCCTTCAAAAGATCAAGAATTATTAAATGATGTAACAGCCTTACCACAAGGATATTTTGTTATGTTAGGTACACAAGATGAACCTCAAAGAAATAGTACAGATATTCAAACAGCAATAACAACACAATTAAATGGTAAAAAAGTTTCAGGAATTACTTATCGTGGAAGTTATATTTATGCAGGTTATAAAGGTGGAAGCGTATTAGCAGAATATATAGAAGATAGCTATGATAATGTTAACGTAAAAGGTATATCATACGAAAGCGCAACAGGAGAGCTAACACAAGATGTAGATCCTTCTCCTGCATCTTGCAAAGAGATATTAGAAGAAGGTGAATCAACAGGTAATGGTGTGTATACTATAAATAATGGTAGTAAAGATTATAATGTATATTGCGATATGACCACAGATGGTGGTGGTTGGACATTAGTTGTTGCTGCATTTGAAGATGATATACTTTATAATTGGAATGAAGGAATACAATCTGATTATCAACCTGATTTGACAACAAGAAAAAGTTTTGCTTTAAATTCTTCTGAATTACCTACTCATAGTCAAATGAGTTATAGTGCAGTTAATTCATCAGATTTAAAAATAGGAAACGAAGCTTTTAACTTTATATATAGTACTGGCAATATACAAACTCAAACAATTCAAAGTTATACAACATTAAAAAACTTTGATATACATAGAGAAGTTGGAAATCATTATGCTCATCATGATCCTGATGATAATTATAGAGCAAATACTTCTCCTGAACCTTGGGATAATACATTAACAATAGATGAATCAGGTATACGTGGTAGTAATTTTGCTTATTCTCCTAATGCTCCATTACCTGAAAATGTGGGTTATTCATATGAAGGTGTGAAATCAACTACAAATGAACTTTTTGCTTGGGCAATATGGATTAGATAAATAAAGGACTTTAAAAGTCCTTTATTTTTTCATTCATTTTAATAAAACTAAATAATCTAATATCAAATTCATCTTTCTTTTTAACAATTTGTTTAAAAATAATATTTTCTTCTAATTTGGATTTATTGGAATTTTTATACAAGTTATTCAACATTTTAAAATCATTTAATTTAGCATTATGCTCAAAAGCTGATTTATAAGTTATCAATGATTCCAAAAACAAATCAGAAGAAACTTCTTCATTATCAAGTAGATTATAATAATCAATAATAAAATTTATGGATTCTATATTGCAAAGAGAAATACAATTAGAAACAAAATTCTTTAAATCTTTATATAGAATGGATTCATTTTTTGAAGTTTTGTATTCTAAAAATTTTTCAAGAACACTTTTATCTTCATAAGCAATAGAGATTAATATTTCTAAATCTGTTACTTTTCTTTCGACTACATTATATTTATTATAAAAATCTTCAAAAAGAGTAAGATTGTTATTTTTTAAATGCTCTATTAAAGCAGGAACAACTAAAGATTCATTGATTTCAAGCTCAAATCTAACAACATTATCAGAACTTCTTTTTATCTCTTGTTTCTTTGTTTTGGGAGTCAGAAAATATTGTTTAAAACGACTAATGATTTTTAACATAATAATAAGCTCTTTAAGGAATTTATATTATTATATCAAGAATTATTGGTTAAAGTCAAAGCATTTAGAAATTTTTTATTTTTTCATTTCTCTCTATATATTTAAAAAATTTAAGACTAAATTTGCTTTTTATAAGATTAAGTTGATAAAGAACAATACATTTATCTAGTTTTGATTTGTTTGCATTCAAATAAAGAAAGTTTAAAAGTTGTAGTTCTCTTAAACCAACTTTTTTATTTAAAATTTCAAAATTATTATAGACTAAAATAAGTTTAATTAAACATTCATAACAAATTAAATTAAATTTTTTATCTTTATCTAAATAATTAAACATTAAATAAATACTATCAATGTTATCATTGTCAGCACAGGCTGATAAAAATTTTATAATTTGAAGTTGAGTAAAAAATTCGTTTTTATTGATTTTATAATCTAATATTTTTTTTGTAACATTTGTATTTTGAGAAGCAGAATGTAATAATAAATGTTGATCTAAAAAATGCTTTTTATATAATTTTGTTTTTTCAACAAATTTTTCTTCATCTCCTTGATTTAAACATTCAATAAGCTCGTTAATTACTTTTTCTTTTTTCTTCATATTTTTACTTTGTTCCTAAATATATAATAATTATATCAAAATAATATACATAAAGTCAAAAAATAATGGAATTAATATTCTGTTTAATATATAATATAGAAATATAAAAAAAAGGTGAACAACTTCTTATGAAAAATATTGAAATAAAAATAGAAAGTCATTTTGATAAGTTTTTTGACAACGTTAATTTAGATACAACAGAGTATCCTTCAAGACTAAATCATTCAGGTAATTGTGTAGGATTTATAGAAGAAGATAAACTTATTGCTTTTTTAATAGTAGAAAACCAAGACGTAACAAGAATTACTATAATGGAAACCTTAAAAAATAATAAAAATTTTATTGAAGAAAATATATTAAAATTCATAAACACACAAAAATTAACAGTTAATAATAAAGTAACTAAAAAAAGAAATATTTATGATTTAAATGGTATTTGTCAATATTTAGAAAAAGAAGAATATGAAAACGTTTTAAAAAGATGTTATCAAAATAATGATTGGTCTGGTTTTGAGAATCGTTCTTTATATGCAGAAGAATTTAAATGGTTTAAAAAAGCTCCTGCTATCCATTTAAGAAACTTATATGCAAAAAATTCAGGACTAAAGGTTTATGAAAAGGGTTTTAAAGCTGATTATGTAGATCAATCTTATTGTCCAGCTAAAACCGCTCCTAATTGTACTGTTAAAACTTTTATAGCAATAAACTCATTACTTGCTATTTATCCTAAAAACTTTAAAGCAGACTACGTAGATCAAAAAGAATGTTTAAATGCAAAAAAAACTCCCAATTGTAAGGTTAAACTCTTTATAGCTAACAGTTCTGGATTAGAAGAATATACAAAAGAATTTTATGCTTTTAAAGTATTTCAATCTCATTGCGAAAATGCCAAGATAGCACCTAATTTTTCATTTGAATATTTTAGAGCAGATAATTCTGGACTTGAAACATATCCTCCTTTATTTCATGCAAAGCATGTTAATCAAAATGGTTGCAAAAATGCTGAAGAAGCTCCCAATATAACAACAGAAAGCTTTTCAGCAGTTAATTCAGGACTAAAAAGATTTCCAAAAGATTTTTCAGCAAATATACTTAATATTGTCTATACAAAAGTAAGAGAACTACCTAATATTGAATTAATTAAATTATCAATAACTTCAAAAGAAAGTATAGATGTTATACCAGAAAAATTTAAAGCTTCTATTATTGCCGATAGATTAGACTATGAAATAGAATTAAAGGAAATAAAAGAATCAATATTTAAAAGAAAAATACAAGAAAATGTTGAAAAATTTTAGAATATAAATTAAAAATTATTTATATTTTTTGCTAGTTTTATTAAATCAAGTATGTTTTCATCAACAATATTAATTTCTCTACTACTATTTTTTTCAAAAAATTTGTTTTCTTTTTTTATTATATTTAAATCTTTATACAAGTATAATAAGATCTCTCTGTCTTCTTCATTATAAACATCCTCATGATCTTCAGAATAATAATTTGCAACAAAAGCAAATAAATCAGCTTTGTTGTAAGTGTATTTTAAATGCTTATATCTTCCAATTATGTAATAAATTAATTTATAATTTTTATTTATAATGCAATTTATTATTAATATACTGATATCTTCAATACTAGAAAAGCTTTGACCATTTTGTTGAACATAATTAAGTACTTTTTCAAACACCTCTACATCTTCTGTATAAGCTTTCGAGAGAAGGTTTTTGTTTAAATCTCTTTTATCATTTACTGAAATATTTTCATTAATATATTTATGAAATGAATTTAAATCATTTTCTCTTAAATATTTTATTAAAATATTATGTATATTCTGTTCTGTATTTTCTGATTCTTTATTGTTTTTATAAAAATTTTCTTTTTGTTCTTCTTTAAGTTTATTTTTAAAGAATTTATAAGCATTAAATATGATAAAAAGAAAAGAAATAAAAACAAAAAAAGAAGCTAAATAAAATAAAGAAGTATTAAAAAAAACATAAGCAAAACATTCACAAAGAATTAAAAAAATAATAAAACTATGTTTTTTAATCTTATATAAATCTCGTATAGATGATAATAAAATATATGAAAAAATAAAAATTAAAAAATAATTATTCTGTTCTTCTGGAATAATTTGTGTTGAAATTATAGATATAATTAAAGATAAAGCAAACAAATACATATTTCATGATTCCCAATAATAAAGAATAAAGGGAATTATATAAAATAAATAAAAAAAGTCAATACATAATAATTATTCTATATATTTAATCTCAGATACAACATAATCAATTTCAGGAAACGACTTAATTGATTTAATAATAAAAAATTCATCCATTTCGTTATAAATTTCACCATTAATAATTGCTTTATTACCAATAACTTCAATATCTAGATCAGTATTAGGATAATTTTCTACAGATTTTAAAATATCTTGACTTATTTTACTTAGTTTTTTTTCTGGTTTTCTTTTCTTTTCCATTCCAATAACAGATATGCTTATTATTAATGTTAAAATTAAAATTATTGTTTTTATTAAATTATTCATAACTTTCTCCTTTTAATAATACAAGCATTAAATATGCCAAAATTAAACACTTGATTTAATTAAATAAAATAAAAAAGGTATTAAAAAATTTTCATTTTTAATACCTTTTTTACATGGAGAAAGGGAGTTTTATTTAGATACTTTTATATCTTTATTTATATTTTTAAATTCTTGAAGAGATTCAAGTGCTTTCACAACAACCATTTCATCATTTTTATTTTCAACAGTTCCACTAATGGTTGCATTAGAACCTACAACAGTTACCTTTAAGTCGGTATTAGGATAATTTTCAATAGATTCTATAACTTGTTTTGCAGAAGTACTTAGTTCTGTTTTTTTATCAACACTTTTATTTTTCATAGAATGTTTCATTGCTTCTTGTGGTGCTGAAACACTTTGTTCTTGTGCAACAATACAAGCAGAAGTTAATATGGTAGATAGTGCAATTACTTTAATTAGATTTTTCATAATAGTTTCCTTTTAGTTTAATTAATTTGTTTTATTACATTTAAAATTTTAATTATTCGATAACTTCAATTTCTAATTTAACAACAGAGAAATCAGAAGTTGCAACTAATGCGTCTTCAATAGCTTTTTGATCAGTACCTTTCATAACAGTACCTGATACGATAGCTGTGTCACCTTGTACATTAACAGTAAGATCACTATTAGGATAGTTCTCAATAGTTTTGATAACTTGTTTAGCTTCTGAACTTAATTCTTTCTGTTCTGTAACAACATCTTCTGTTGTTGTCATTTCTTTACTTACTTCTAAAGCTTGTGCAGCAAATCCTGAAAGTAGCAATGTAGATAATGCAATAATTTTTATTTGATTTTTCATAATATACTCTCCTTTTGTTTTGAGTTATGATGAATAAAGCACTTGCCGTGCCAAATTTGTAAATAATTGATTTTTATTATTATTTTTAAAATATTTAATATTAGCAATAATAATAATTAAACTTTAGTATAAAAGATGTATCTAAATAAATACACTTTTTACAAAAACAAAAAAATATAAAAATAAAAAATTAATAAATTACTTTAAGTTAGGTGTTTTTTATAAAATTTTTGTACTGTCTCTAATGTGTGAAATGTTGACTAATTAATAAAACAAGTTATAATATAGAGTCAATTACAGGAATAAAAAAAGTGCTGACTATAAAAGAAATAACAGATAATAGGCTTTATAATAAAATAAAAAATATTAAAGAAAATATAGATCAAAGATTTGAACATTCAAAAAGCAAAATAAGTTTTCATGAAAAGCTTTTTTTGAGTTTTATTTTTATTTTTATTTTTACTTTTGCTGGTATGTATTTTTTACCTATATTAATGAGTTTTATTTTACCTAAAGTAGTAAGTTTTTATTTATCAGGTTTTATTGGTATTACTGCTTTTATAACTTTAATTTTTTTAAGTTATAAACATAGTAATAGTAAAGAAAATAAAAATTATAAAAAATTAATCAATAAAGTAAAACTTTATAATATTCAAAAAGAAAAAGATAATCAAAATAAAAAAATAAAAGCTACTTCTATGCTTAAATTTATAAAAAAATTAAATAAAAAAGAAATATATTTAATAGAAAAAATTAATGAATTAGAAATATATAATCAAAATAATGATAAAATAATATTTGAAATACTTTATGATAAAATAAAAAATTCAAGTATAGAAGAAATAGAAATAGAAAAGTCATATATTTTAAATTATATAGAAAAAAATAAGAATAATAAATATGGTCTTTCAATTGAATTTATTTTTAAAAAAAATATTAAAGAAGAAAAAAGAGTGACTTCTAATATAATAAATATGATATAGGAATTGTAATGAAATTAACATTTAAAGATATTATTAATGAAGAAATAAAAATAAAAGAAGTTAAAGAAAAAATAAAAAAAATACTTCCTAGAGAAAGTAAACTTTATAGTGGAATAAATACATGTTTTTTTGCCTTTTGTATAATAAGTTTTATTACTTTTGTGACTTCTATGTTATTTGATTATCAAAAAGTTTTTTTTATTTCTTTTCCAACATTTATTATATTATTCTATATTTTTGATTCTTATGTTTCTAACCAAGAAAAAATAATTAAAAAATGTAATGAGAAAAAACTACCAAAAAGAACTTTATTATATTTATTAAGAAAAACAAGAAAGATTAATTTTGATTCTATTTCAGAAAATCTTAATAAATTAGATATGAAAGAAAAAAATATCATAGATGTAATAGAAGAAAAAAATATTTATAAAAATAAAAATAAAAAAATAAAAATAGAAGTATTAAAGGAAAAAATAAAATCTTCCCATGTTGAGGAATTAGAAAATAATATAGAATTAATCAAGGAATACACTTCTACATTAAATAAAAATAATCAAAAAGAGATTAATAAGTTAATAAAACAAAAGCGTTCTGAAAATTATATTGATTTGTTTAAAGAAAAAGAAGTTATAAAAAAAGAAAATAAAATTTTAATATAAAAGTGTTGACTTTTAAAAACAAAAAAACTATAATTTAAATATGCCGTAAATCAAACGATACTTGTGCTGAGTAAGTGATTGCATGCTTAACTTCTCTTAAGGCGTAAGTTGGGTTCTTTGATTCAAGATTGAGAGTCAGCGGCAACCAAATTATTAAATAGGAAATAAAAAAATATGAAAACACAACATTTATTATTATCACTGTTACTTTTAGGTTAATATCCTGATCATATAAAGAGGATCAGGATTAATCTTGGTCTTCTTGTGGTAAAAATAAATAAAGTTTAAACCCCTTGAAGATTATCTTTGAGGGGTTTTTTTTTATTTAAAATGTTTATGATAGCAAACAAAAAATAAAATATAAGTTGAATTTGTTTGTTCTAATAAACAAAATGCAATAAAACCTATAAAGGGTAATGCATTAAAACCTATAAATGATAAATGTTGTAAAAAAGAAGGTGAAACAATAGTTGCAAAATAAAACCATCTTATTATGTATGAAGTTAGAAGACTCTGTTTTGTAAAATATTGATATAAATATAATTTTTATTTAAATAAGTAATAATTATATTTTTTAAAGTAAAAAAGCATCTTAAGAACAACACGGATATATAACTTAACGATATACGGAAGTTTTTAGAGATACTTTTGGACATGAATTAATTGGTCACTATTAATGGTGATTAATGAAGTAAGAATATAAAATAATGTATTATTCACTAGTATCAGTGAGTAATCCATCTCTGTAAAGCGGGATAATACATTATGTGAAAATATAAAAAAGAAGAAGCCAAGACAGTTGTTGCATAAAAACCATCTTGCCTCACTGAAACTGGAAGACTCTTTGAAATATTTTTAAAATATAAATATTTGAATATATTTGGTTTTTTATAAAAATAGGAAAAACATGTTTTATGTTTTGAGAAAAAAACCATCTTATGACGAATATGGTTATTATACTGTTGAAGGTAAAGGTGACAAAGATTTTTATTAAATAAAAAAAATCCATCTTAGAACAACATGGATATATAACTAAACAATATACTGAAACTTTTTAAGTTTCTTTGAGATAAATAAACATAGGAATAAAAATGAAATATAAAATTGAATCATTATTACTGTTACTTTTATTATGCTAATTCCTGATTGACTCTATTGAGAAGATCAGAATATAAGTAGGTCTTCTCGTGAGTAAATTTTATTAAAAGCTCCTTGAAGATATAAATTTAAGGAGCTTTTTTTATTGCATAAATAATTGCAAGGGATAGTGTCGTTTTAATTTTAAGTTATTGATTTTATTAATATTTTTTTAAAAAAAGTGTTGACAAATAAAAAATAACGATATATAATGTACAACATAAGATAAAGATTTGGCGAGTAGACGAAAGAGGTAAAGTCAACTTTTCCTTAAGGGTTAAGTTAAAAAATATAGTTCGCTATATTTGAAGGTTCGAATCCTTCTTCGCCACCAAATTAATTATTGCTGTTAAGGCGGATGTCATAAAAGAGATGAACATTATACGATAAACAGTAATATTAAAAATGTACTTATATGAGTACAAATACTTAAATTAAACTATAATGTACTTATATAGATACATTAAGGTTAAAATAAGTGGTTAATGTGTCTATATTTACACATAATAGCTAAATAAAGCAAAATGTGCATATATAAACACAAAATGTATCATATATAGTACATAAAGGGCTTAAATGGTTTATATATGAATCAAATAAGCTAATGCTTAGTATAAAAATCATTAAAGGTTTAATGACTGTTTTATTAATCAAAATATACAGAATAATGTATAAAATGAAAATATACGATATAACGTATAAAATGAAATATACCTTATAAGGTATAATTAACTAAATATCCCCTAAAAAGGATAAAATGAGGAAAATAAAATGAATACACAAACTTTACGATTACAACTGGTACTCTTATTAGATTAATTTCCTGATCAACTCATATAGAAGGTCAGGTATTAGTCCAGATCTTCTTGTGGGTAAAAAAAGTTTGTAACCCCTTGAAGACTACAATTTTCAAGGGGTTTTTTATTGCATAAATTTAATGCAAGGGGTAGTGTTGTTTTTAATATAAGTCATTGATTTAATTGAAAAAAATTTAAAAAAAGTGTTGACAAATAAAATTAACTATGACATAATGTAAAACATAAGATAAGGAAAGATAATCAAAACATGAAAAAGAATTATATTTAAATAGTTAACGTGAAAAGTGATTATTTAAAAATAGGGATAATAATCCCATTATATAGTGAAAAGTAGGAATATTATCCCATGTTTCACTATAAAGTGTTAAATTGTAAAGGTTTATCACAGTAGAGTATGATTTTGAATGAGAAATCAAACATTATCATATGATATTGTGAAGTATATAAATATGTTGACTGATATTATTAAAAGTAAACATATAAATTGACAAGTATGCAAATTAGGCAAAGCAATTCTCCTTAAAAACGAGAAGATATAGTGAGCGATCCTATATGAATGAAGGTTCAAGTCCTTCCTTGTTAAATTGACAGGTATGCGAAGTGGTACAGCAATTCTCCATTAGCGGAGATGGTACAGTGGGTGATCACGTACAATTGTAGGTTCGAGTCCTACCCTGCCAGCCAAATTGTGAAATGGATACAATAGTGGCTATAATTACCAAATAAAGAGAAAATGGTTACTATAATGTCCAAAATGAATAGAATTAAAGAGGAATATAAATTATGAAAAACTTACTAAAACTGAAATTATCACTGTTACTGTTAGAATAGCACTGGCTTTTTAATTATTAAAGGTCAGTGGGTAAATTTTGCTGACCTTTAAGCGAGTTTTTAGAACCCTTAAAGGTAGAGATAACTTTTAAGGGTTTTTTTATGTTTGAAGTTTAGTAAGTAAGTTAAGTAAAGAAATTGAGGGCCACTAATCCAATTGGCAGAGATATGGGATTTAAAATCCTTACAGTCTGGGTTCGAATCCCAGGTGGCCTACCAAATTAATAAAATTATTGAGCGGGTGTACGCAAAATAGGCAAAGCGAAGAAATTTAAAATTTCTTGATTTTGAAGGTTCGATCCCTTTCACCCGTACCAAATTAATAAAATTATTGATTTTATATCAATAATATGAAGCTCGCATAGCCCAATTGGTAAGAGGCGCTTGCCTTAGAAGCAAGATGTTGAAAGTTCGAACCTTTCTGCGAGTACCAAATTAAAGCGGATATATGCAAAATTGGTAAAGCAGCAAATTTCAAACGTTTGTGATTGTCTGAAGGTTCGACTCCTTCTATCCGCACCAAATAATGATGGCAAGTGTCCAAATTGGTAAAGGAAACGGTTTTAGATGCCGTGAAGCGTTAAGCTTTTGTGGGTTCGACTCCCATCTTGCCAACCAATTAATCTGTTGTTGCTCAAATTGGTAAAGAGATCCGACTAAGAATCGGTAGAAGTTAACGCTTCATTAAGGGTTCGAGTCCCTTACAACAGACCAAATTATTGACTTTATTATGATTTTTAGTTATAATAGTAAGAATTTAATAAGGTAAAAAAAATGAACTTCAAAGAAGCTTATCCACAATTAATGAAATATTGGGATTACGATAAAAATTTAATAACTCCAGAAGAAGTTCATTATGGTTCTAGAAAACACAATATATATTTTAAATGCAGTAATAATCATTCTTTTTCAAGAAAACCATATATATATAAACGTATAAAAGAATTGAATCTTAATTGTCCACATTGTAAAGAAGAAAAAAATCCTACTCAATCATTTAAAGAAAAATATCCAGAATTAATGAAATATTGGGATTATAAAAAAAATTCTAATCATAATATTCATCCTGATAAAATAACTGTAGGTTCTAAGAAAGAATGCTGTTTTACTTGTGAAAATAACCATGAGATAAAAAAAAGAATAGCGGATTTTAGATATAAGAACAAAGAAAACTATAAAATAATTTGTAAAATATGTACAGGTGAAAAAGTAAGTGAAGATACAAGATTAGATAAAATTTATCCTGAAATAGCTAAAGAATGGTCTTCAAAAAATAAAATAAAATCAAATGAAGTATCTTATATTTCAAATAAAAAATATTATTGGGAATGCTCTAATAATCATGTTTGGAAAGCAGGAGTGAGTGATAGAACAGGACATAGATATAAAAATAAAGAAGGTACAAAATGTCCTTATTGTTGGCAACATAGTAAATCAAGAAATGAATTAATAATATATTCAGAATTACATCAATTTTTTGATAATGTTTATTCAACACATAAGATTTTAGGAAAACATTTAGACATGTTTATTGAAGATATTAAATTATGTATTGAATATGATGGTCATCATTGGCATAAAAAGAAATTAAAATCAGATAAAGATAGAAATAAATTACTTGAAAAAAATGGAATAAAAACTATAAGGGTGAGAGAAAATCCTCTTGATAAAATAGAAATCCAAGATATTGAATTTGATGTAATAAATGAAGATTTATTTAATATTATAGTTAAAATATTAAAATTTATATTAAATAATTATAATATTAAAAAAGAACAAAAAGTTAAAATAGAAAATTATATAAAAAATAATAAAATTACAAATGAAAAATTTTTCAAAAAAATAGAAGATGTTTATAGAATCAAAAAAATAACAAATAAAACATTATTTAAAGATTATGATATTAAAAAGAATAAATTGCCACTTCATTATTATGGTCAAGGAAGTGAATATAATGCTTATTGGAAGTGTCATTCTTGTGGGTTTGAGGAAAGAAAAAAAATAAGAGCAAAAAATAAATATTATAATTGTAAAAATTGTAAAAAGTAAAATAAGGAAGTAGTTATGTTAAATTATGAAGAAAAAAGAATTAAAATATTAGAGGAATTAATTAGAAGTAATATTAAAGAATATGGTTTATGTAGAATATCTAAAAATAATATTTATAAAGAATTAAATGCTTTAATATCTCTTAGAGAAGTTCGTATAAAAGATAAAATTGCTAAAAAGTGTATTTCAAATATAAAAGATTTAGAAGTAATAAAAACAAATTTCGGCTGGTTAATTAAAAAGAAAAATGATTCTAAGTAAAAAAGAATATTTATAAAAAATGTTTTGTCTTACAATGTGGACAATAACCTTTTGAATCATCCATTCTGGCAATTGTTTTGATAAATTCTTTATTACAAGAAGAACAATTCCAGATTATTTTATCTTTACCATTACGATAAGTATAATCTTTTGGTTTATTTTTATTTTTATGACTCCATAAATCAATAGAGGTAGGATGTATTTTGTCAAGCCTATTTGTTAATGATACACGTTTATTTGAACAAAAAGGACAGCCAGAACTTGGATGATTTCTATTTAATGGCTTTTCTTGCCAAGAATGATCTTTACCTTTATTACATTTCCACCAGACTTTCATTGAAGAGTTATTTGATATTGCTTTTGGATTAATACCAGTTTTTTCTTCATCATATTGTTCAAAAGCTCTATTTAGAGTTAAGTTGTTTTTTACAAAACCTAAACTTAATTTTTCATTATATGATTTTTCATTTTTAAATATTTTTTTCTTTAAATAATTATTACGATATTCTGTAAAGTCTATTTTATAATTTAAATTAATATAATCTAATATTTGATTAATGATTGAAAATTGAGCTTCATTATCTCTATTACTATTTGTATTAACATTTAATATAAGATCATCTTTTTTTGTTTTATGTAATCCTTGTTCTCTTAACCTTAATAATGAAATATTGTTATTTTTTGCAATATTATTTTTCTTAATATCGTTAATTTTAACTTTTTCTTTACTATGCCAATTAAAGCCATCATATTCTATTAAAAGATTAATATCTTTAATATAAATATCATACTTATAACCATCAAGAATAAAATTTTCTTCAACATTTTGAAATAAAGTGCTTAATTCACAAAAAATTCTAATTTCATTTCTTGATTGAGTGCGTTTATTATTACAAGTAGGACAGCCAGTATTTTTACTATACCTTTGATAAACAGAAGCTTTGTATTCTTCTTTGCAAAGTGTACATATCCATAAAACTTTTTTTCTGTTATTGCCAAGATTAAGTTGTTCTGGTTTTAATTTATTGTTGGTTGAAAATTCTTTTAATAGTTTTTTGTTTTTTGATAAATTACCCAAGGTTTTATGAATTTTAAATTTATTTTTATTTTTAATTAAATATTTTTGTTCTAATCCTTTTTCTCTACATATAGGACAAGAAATACCAGTAGGTTTTGAAAAATCTCTAACTTGTTTTTTAAAATCATGTCCATTAGGACAAGTCCAAATAACCTCATTACGAGAACCAATTGTCAACTGAATTAAATCAATGTCAGGATTATTTACTTGCTTAAAAAAAGCTAATTTTTCTTTAGAATATTCATTTATAATTAATTTATTATTAAAAAATTTTATTTTGCCATTAATTTGTTTAATAGCTCTTTCAATTCTAATACCATCTTCATTAATAAAAAAAGCTTTTTTTCGAGAACCACAAGTAACCTTATCAGGATAAACACCTAACTCATTATTCTTTTCATAATCCCAATATTTCATTAAATGTGGAAACTTTTCTTTAAATGTTTGCTTTTTCAATATTAAATCCTAATAAATTTAATTTATTATACAATATTTTATGAAATTGTAAATGGAATATTACTGAAAATGTGGTATTTATAATATTATTAAAAGGAATTAATATGAAAAAAGAAAAAAAATATTTAGATGATATTCTAAAAATATCAAAAAATATAATTGAATTAAATGAAAATAAAAAAGAAATAGAAAAATTAGAAGAAATAAAAAAAAGTATGAATTTTTCATATTACGATTTATATGAAAAATTTAAGAATCCAAATTCATGTTATTATACTGATATAGAAAATTTATTATTAGAACTTGCAATTAAAGAAATTTATTTAAAAAATAAAAAAAATCAAGAAGAAAAGATGTTTTTAAGTGATTTTTTTTATAATCATAAAGAAATTATTTTTTTTACAAACTATAAAGAACAAGAACTTGGAGAAGATTTTTATAATAATTTTAAAAATATAGAAGAAGATAAAAAAGATTTTGAAAATATATTTAAAAAAATTATTTTTAAAAACATTACATTTTCTAATAAATTATTTTTAAACAATATAGACTTAGATATATGTGAAATTAAATTTGAAAATTGTATTTTAAAAAATGATATAAATTTTGAAAATAGTATTATTAAAAATCTTGTTTTTTTAAATTGTGAATTAAAAAATGAAAAAGATTTTAATTTAAAAATAATAAGCAAAATTTATTTTGATAAATCTAATTTTGAAAATTCTACGTTAAACTTTTCAAATTTAATATTAGACGAAGAAAATGAAAGTATAAAAATATGGTTAAATGATATATCTTTATTAAATTCAAATATAGTATTTTCAAAAACAAATAAAACTAATAGTCTTAAATTTAAAAAGGAATCTGAAATATATATAAAACTCAAAAACTCAAAAAATAGTAAAATATTTTTTAATAAAATAGAATTAAGTTCAAAATTTAAATTATCTGGAAACTCAGAAGAAAAATCAAATTTAATAAAAACAGAGATTAATTTTGAAGAAGCAATCTTTATTAAATCAGAAAAAGAAAATAAAATAGAAATATTAGATTTATTATTAGAAAATAATTCAAAATTAAATTTTAAAAGAACAGAAATAAATAGTTCTATAGAATTCAAAAATATAAAAGATACAGACAAGACATGTTATTTTAGTTTTATATGTGCAATATTTAAAGAATTTAATTTAAAAAATCAAAACCAAATAGAGTTAAACCAAATAGAATTAAATGAAATAATATTTACATCAGCAAAAATATATTCAAACTTTTTAATGGAAAATTCTAAAATAAATGAGATAGATTTCAATGTTGCAGAAATAGGTAATTCTTCAAATATAATAAACTTTAAAATAAAAAATACAGAAATATTTGAAAATTTATATTTTAAATATACAAAATTTTCTACAAGTAGTATTTATAAAGAAGATTATTCTATTTTATTTTATAATTGTACATTTTATAAAGAAATATTTTTTGAAGATTCTAAAATAATTAAATCTAATACTACTATATCTTTTGAAAAATCAAAAATAAAAAGAATAAATTTTACAAAAATAAAAAATATTGAAAATTTAAAAGAGTTGAGTTTTTATGGTGTTAATTTTGAAAACACTCCTTTGCTGTTAAATAATTATAATTGTGTTATTAATTTATTAAATTCGAATATAAAAAATATAGAAGTAAAAGAAATAATACAGAAAATAAAACCAGAAAAAAAAGATATTCCCAAAATAATAAAACTTAAAAAGTTGGCAGAAGAATCAGGTGATATAGATACAGCTTTATATTTAAATTCAATAGAACTAAATTTAAAGGGTGGCATATTAAACTTTATGTATAAAGAATTATCTGGTTATGGTAGTGAGATATTAAGACCTATTTTATATTTAATTATTTGGGATTTGTTTTTTTATATAATATATATCCAAATAATTAATAAAACAGAAAATGTTTTTGGTTTTATTTTGATAAATAATATTCCTTTTATTCAAATTCTAAGAAACCCAAATAAAGATTACTTCAAATATTTTTATCCTGAATTTATCGAAAAAGGAATATTAGCTATTCCATCATTAGATTCATTTTTAATATTTTCTCACTTTTTTGTTTCATTTGTATTAGTCTTTTTAATTGGTCTTGGAATAAGAAATAAGTTTAGATTAAAGTAAAATTAATAAAAATTTGAAAAAACTTAAATAAAAGATATATTTTTAATTATATACATTATTTTTAAAAGGATTTTTTATGGAAGATAAATTAGTAACACTTCATGATAGTAATATTGAAAGTCAAGAATACATATCCGCATTCACAAAAAATCCAGATACAAAATTCAAAAAAGGTATGTATGTGAAAATAGAAAAAAACTCAAATTCATTTTGGATAGGTGTTATATCAACACCTAATTCAAATATATGCCCTATAAGCCAAGATCAGCTTGATCCTATGGTATTAACAGCGTTATATGAAGGCACACATAAAAAGACAACAATAGAGCAATTAGGAGTCCATCAAACGTTTAAGATAAAACTATTAAAATTCTGTAATATAGAAACAGATGAAAATAATGAAGATTTTTATGAATTTCAAATGATAGTGGATAGACCACTATTTGGAGCGGTAATAACTGAATTAACTCAAAGAGAAATAGAAGAATTGTTAAAAGTGCCAAAATTTGAGAAAAATAATGCAATTGGGTATGCACAGTCTATAGATAATTTACCGATATGTATAGATAAAAAGATATTACACACACACATATTAGTTTCAGGTTCAACAGGTTCTGGTAAATCAAACGTGAATGCAAACTTAATGAAAGTCGCAAGAAGTTTAGGAAAAGCAATAATAATTCACGATGCAAAGCCAGATTTTAATAATATAAAATTAAAAAATGATGAAGTAATAAAAAAATCCAAAAAAGTAAAAGAAATAGAAGAAAAATTTAATTATAAAGCAGAAGGAATGAATAAAGTAATAAATATATCTTTTAAAGGTGTTGAAGATGAAGAAAACAAAAATAGAATTATATATTTCAAGCCTGATAAATTTACTCCAGAAGAGTATTGTAATTTATTTTTTTATGAAGAAGGTGAAGAAAATCAATATGAAGAACTTTTAGGAATTATACTCGAAAATAATTTGTATAACTATCAAGATGGAGTGAGATATTTATCTAATAATTTTTTTATTAATGATATATTAAATAAAGTTAAAGAAAAAAAGGAAATTAATCCTTCAACACAAAAAACAATAGTAAGTAAAATAAAAAGAAGAATTAACTTTTTTCCTTGGTTAATAGAAGATGACAAAAAATTAGAAAAAGAAAAAAAGAAATATTTTAATGGTTTTAGTGAAATAATTTCAGCCGCATTTAATAATATGAATACACCCCCAATATTTTTAATAAATTATGAAGGACAGGGAATGGAAATTACATATGCATTCATGTTAAATAAATTATTAAAAGAAATACAAAATTATAGAGATGAAGTATATAATAATAAAAACAATTATAAATATCAATATGAAGTAGTTCAAGTAATAGATGAAGCCCATAGATTATTTGAGGGTAAATCAAAAACATTCCGTGCTGAATTAATAAATTCATTTAATAAAGTAATAAAAGAAGGTCGAGTAAAAAAACATTCATTAATAGTTAGTTTGCAAAATGCTTCAGAAGTTCCTGACACTGCTTTGAATAACTTTGGTACAAAGATAGCATTAAGACAACAATCTATTAAAGAAGCTCAAATATCAACACAAGGAATGCATTCTGGTAGTGATAATCAAGTGTTAAAGCTATCAGCAGGTGAGTTTTTAATAAAATATCCTTCTGGTGAATATACATTCTTGGCAAAAGGTTTTATGTCTCCATTCCAGTTAAGGAGAGAATAATGAAAAAGCCAGATATATTGTCTAAACTAATAAACAATTCAGAAAAATATGAGCCTGAATATTATTTTGAAAATCTTATGAAATATAAATCACATTTAAAAAATAATTTTATAAAATATTATAATAAATATGGAAATGTGATAAATGAATTATATAAAAGTAATCCAATATTAAAAATAGAAAACAAAGAAATAAAAAGGGAGTTAGAATTAAAGTCAGAAATAGGAAAAAGTAATTATAAGCTAGAAAAAGGTAATGTAGCGGCAATTGATGGAACAACCAATATGGAGTTAGATAGCTTACACTTTGTAAAGTATTTTTCTATTGTTATAGGTTCTGTATCTTATAGTCGTGGTTTTGAAAAAACAGCGGAACATTGGAACACAACAATAGAAGTTTCAGAATTAATGGAAGAAGATAATAATACAAATTTTGTAATATCAACAATGGATATTGAAACTAATATTGATTCTTCTGTATCTGATTTTATGTTGTTTAAAGAAAGGGAATTAGCTACAAGATTAGAAGAAGATTATATATTTTTAGATGGTTGTATTTTTTACGAAAAATTATTAAAAAATAAAGAAAGTATCACTGTATATCAAGAATTAATGAAAAAGAAAAAAGTAATAGGAATAATAAAAGATTTAAATCATAATAAAGAATTAAATAATGTAGCAAGTAATTTAAATTCAGGAACAATAAGGATTGTTAAATCAACAAAAGAAGATTTAAAAGAAGATTATTCAAATTTAGGAATAAATTTTGATAAAATATTAAAAGGTGTTTTTAAAATAAAGAATAAAGCTTATGGATTTGAAGTTCATGAAGATTTATTAGAAGAAATGATAACATTGGTTTTTAATGATTGTACAAAAGATTCTACAAGTTACGAAATACCTTGGTTACTAACCGCAATAGATAAATCTATAAAAAATTATAAAAATAATAAAAATATAAATGAAACAGTAAAATCAGAAATAATATCAGATATGGAATCAGAAGAAGATAAAGAAAAAGTAAGAAATCTATTTATGCATGAAAGAAAATTGCGTTAAGGTTTGAATTTTCTTTTTTTGTTTTCTTGTAAAGTATTATCTGGTATTTTTGGTTCTTTGAGTTTATTTTCTATTGCAGTAATTATTTTAGGAATATGTTGAATAAAATCATTTTTTTTTCTTAATATTGTGAATATATTTTTTTCACTATTATCAAAATAAGAAAAATTTTCACTATAATCTCTTAATTCTTGTGATAATAATAACAATTTCTTTTGTTCGAGTTTTAATATACTTTCTATGATTGATTCAATAGAATCTTTTCCTTTTTCATTATAATATTTATGAAATTGTTTTGCTAATGAAATTTTATTCATGTTTTTTTTATTGTTATATTTAAAATATATATTATTACAATAAAAAGTAAAGTTTGTTATTATAGTATAAATGTTAAGTAATTTATAATCTTATTTTCTTTTAGATAAAAATTTTAATATTTTGTAACGTTCTTTATCTTTTATAAAAATATTATGAAATGGCGAACATGAACGTAATTGTTGCATTAAATCACTGCGTTCATAAAGAATTTCCCAATTATCTTTTTTTAATTCTTCTAAAACAGTTGACCAACAATTAATCCAGTATTCATGTTCATTAGATTGAATCCACTTATCTATACCTTCTTGAATTAGATTGATTGCTTTTGTTTTATTTTTTTTCATTCGAATAACAGAGAAATAATAATATAAACGTGATCGCTCATCATTCTTATTAAAATCAGGAGAGTTTTTATCAATACCAATACGTTGAGAAACTTCTGTTAAAAGTTTTTCATAATATTCATCTTCTTCTTTTGTATACGTTGGTATTGTAGACATAATATTGTTCTCTAATTAATCTTGATTTCATTATACATTGATATTTAGAATAATTCAATATTTATTTAATTAAGTCGAGTTTTTCCAAAAGTTTTTCAAACGTTAAATTTTTAAGTTTTACTTTTTTAACAAAAGGTTTGATATTATTAATTAAAAACACTCTATTTTTTCCTTAATATGAATTTTGGGTAATTCACGATATAGTTTTGGATTTTCAAAGTGAAGATTTTTCATAACTCTTTTATCTTTACATAGTAAAATAACAATATTATTAAAGTTTTTTTCATATGCTAAAAAAACAGCCCAATTTACATTTGCAGAAGGATCAAAATTTTTATCTTCTAAAATTAATTTTACATTTTCAATATCATTCTTTTCGATATAATCATAAAATTTTTCTTGAATATTCATTAGAAATCCTCAATATTTTCTTTAATTTTATCTTTTTTAATAAGTATTTCATATAACTCAAAACAATCTTCTTTTAATGAGGTTTTAACTCTTTTGTCTTTCCATAAAATATTAATAATATTAAAATGTTTCTTTTCAGAAGCTTTTATAATAGAAACATTATTATAATCAGAAGGATTAACTCTTTTATCTTTGAGTAATAATTTTACATTATTAATATCATTATTTTTAATTGTTTTATAAAATTGTTCTTGGATATCCATTAAAAATCCTCAATCTTATCTTTAATATCATTTTTAATTAACTCATTATACAATTCTTTATTGTCATTTTCAAGAGTATCTTTAATTCTTTGGTCTTGCCATAAAAGATTAACAATATCAAAATATCCATTATAATAAGCAAATCGAATGGCGTAATTATTTTCATCAGAAGGATCAACTCTTTTATCTTTGAGAAGTAATTTAACGATATCAATATGTCCATTTTCAGAAGCTAATTGAACAGCATAATTATTTTCATCAGATGGATCAACTCTTTTATCTTTGAGAAGTAATTTGACGATATCAACATGTCCATTATAAGAAGCAAATCGAATGGCGTAATTATTTTCAACAGAAGGATTAACTCTTTTATCTTTGAGAAGTAATTTGACGATATCAACATGTCCATTTAAAGAAGATGCTTGAATAGCGTAATTATTTTTAACAGAAAGATTAACTCTTTTATCTTTGAGAAGTAATTTAACGATATCAACATGTCCATTTAAAGAAGCTACTTGAATAGCGTAATTATCTTCATCAGAAGGATCAACTTTTTTATTATTCATTAATAAATTAAAATTTTCGATATCACCATCTTCAATTGATTTATAAAACTGTTCTTGAATGCTCATTAAAAATACTCTATATTATCTTGAAATATTAACTTATTATATAGTTATTCATTATCTTTTTCAAGAAGAAGTTATTATATATTAGAATTTATCTACTTTTTCTTTAGTGTCTTGTTTTACTAATTGATTATATAATTCTTCATCATGATTTTTAAGATAATTTTTAATTCTTTGGTCTTGCCATAAAAGATTAACAATATCAAAATGTTTATTCTTAAAAGCAAATCGAATAGCCCAATTATTTCTATCAGAAGGATCAACTCTTTTATCGTTAAGTAATAATTTTACATTATTAATATCATTTTTTTCAATATAATCATAAAATTGTTCCTGAATATCCATTAGAAATCCTCAATATTTTCTTTAATTTTATCTTTTTTAATAAGTATTTCATATAACTCAAAACAATCTTCTTTTAATGAGGTTTTAACTCTTTTGTCTTTCCATAAAAGATTAATAATATCAAAATATCCATTTTGAGAAGCTTTTATAATAGAAACATTATTATAATCAGAAGGATCAACCCTTGTATCTTTTAAAAGAAGTTTAACGATATCAAGCTGTCCATTTTCAGAAGCTACTTGAATAGCCCAATTATCATATTTTGAAGGATCAACTCTTTTATCATTAAGAAGTAATTTAACAATATCAAAAAATCCATTTTTTGAAGCAAGTCGAATAGAATAGTTAGTATCTTTCGAAGGGTTAACTTTTTCATTTTTAAGTAATAATTCTACATTATTAATGTCATTATTTTTAATTGTTTTATAAAATTTTTCTTGGATATCCATTAAAAATCCTTTATTATATTTTGTATAATATATTTTTTATACAAATCAGTTTTATCTTTTTCTAATGTATTTCTAACTCTTTGATCTTGCCATAAAATATTAACGATATCAAAATGTCCATTTCCATAAGCTTCTTGAATAGCCCAATTCTCATCATCAGAAGGATTAACTCTTTCATCTTTGAGAAGTAATTTAACGATATTTAAATATCCATATTTAGAAGCTAATTGAATAGCCCAATTCTTTTCATCAGAAGGATTAACTCTTTTATCATTAAGAAGTAGTTTAACGATCTCGAAATATCCATTTTTAGAAGCTACTTGAATAACCCAATTATTTTTATCAGAAGGATCAACTCTTTTATCTTCTAGAAGTAATTTAACGATCTCAATATGTCCATTTTGAGAAGCTAATATAATAGCTAAATTATTTGCATAAGAGGGATTAACTCTTTTATCATTGAGAAGTAATTTAACTAATTGGATATCATTTTTTTTTATTGCTTCATTAAATTTTTCTTGAATGTCCATTAAAATACCTTTACTTTATTAGCAATATAAGATTTATTCAAATCTTCAATATCATGTTTTCTTTTTTTATTTGATAAATATAATTTTATACTTTCTTGATATTCTTTAAAAGAAAATAAAATTTTTAATAAATAGTTTTTATCGTTTGTTAAATTATTTAAATCAAATTGTTTAATTTTTTCTTTTAAATCTTTATATAATTCTTGTTCTAGAATAAGTTTAATGAATTCAAAATTACGAGAATCAAAAGATTTAATAAGAAAAAAATGATTGTCACAAGAAATATTAATTTTTTCATTATTTAAGAGTATTTTAAAAATTGATATTTGATAAGCTGAATAAGCTCGGTGTAAGCAGTAATTAGAATTATAATTAACATCTGTTTTAGGATGCTGATATAAAATATCAAAAATTTCTTGTTTTCCAGAAGAACAAATATCAGCAAAACCTTCGTGATAATAATTATCAAAAACAAAATCAGATCTTTCAACAATATATTTTATTGTTTTAACTTTATTTAAATCACAAGAATAACCAAAAATAGCATTTTTAGCCGAAGAAACACTAAAAAAAGATTGATTATCAAGAATTTCTTTTAAAATTTCAACATTATCATGTTTGCTTGAAATAGTCGGCAAAATTAGCTTTTTAGCATGGTCTTGTTTAAAATTCTTAAAAAGTTTTTTAAAAAGATCTATGTTGTTGTCTTCAATTGCCTTTATAATTTCAGATTTTTCGTTAATCATAAATTCACCAAATAAAAAAATAACAAGATATAATTATATAAAAATAGTAATTAAAAAGCAATAAGAAATAATACTATATTAGAATTTGTCTACTTTTTCTTTAGTGTTTTGTTTTACTAATTGGTTATATAATTCTTCATTATGATTTTTAAGAGAATTTTTAACTCTTTGGTCTTGCCATAAAAGATTAACAATATCCAAATATCCCTCATTATAAGCAAATCGAATAATGTAATTATTATCATGAGAGGGATCAACTCTTTTATCTTTGAGAAGTAATTTAACGATATCAAATTGGTCAAATTTAACAGCTAAATAGAAAAGAGAAATAAATGAAGAATTAGGATCAATCCTATCATCAGAAAGAAGTAATTTAAAGATATCTAAATATCCATATTCAATAACAATTCTTAAACAATTATCGAAATTTTTAGGTATATAAAAATCTTTGTGATTTAAGATTAATTTAACATTATGAATGTTGTTGTTCTCTACAGAATCAAAAAGTTCTTTTTCAATATTCATTAAAATTTCTCTACTTTTTCTTTAAATTGATCTTTTTTAATTAATTCATTATATAAATCAATATCATCAACTTTCAATGTATCTTTAACTCTTTTATCTTGCCATAAAAGATCCACGACATTAGAATGTCCTCTTTGATAAGCAAATAAAATAGGGCAATTACTTCTATCAGTAGGATTAACTTTTTTATCATTAAGAAGTAATTTAACAATATCAAAATGTCCACTTTCTGAAGCGACTAGAATGGAGCAATTATTAGAATCTGAAGGGTTAACTCTTTTATCCTTAAGAAGCAATTTAAAAATATCAAAATGTCCACCTTCTGAAGCTAAGACAATAGCTTTATTATTATCCTCGGCAAGATTAACTTCTTTATTTTTTATTAATAAATTAAAATTTTCGATATCACCATCTTCAATTGATTTATAAAACTGTTTTTGAATGCTCATTAAAAAATACTCTATATTATATTGAAATATTAACTTATTATATAATTATTCATTATCTTTTTCAAGAAAAAGTTGTTATATATTAGAATTTACCTATTTTTTCTTTAGTGTCTTGTTTTACTAATTGATTATATAATTCTTCATCATGATTTTTAAGAGAATTTTTAACTCTTTGTTGTTTCCATAAGATATTAACGATCTCGAAATGCCCATATTCAGAAGCTGATTGAATAGGCAAATTAGAATCAGTAGCAGGATTAATTCTTTTATCATTGAGAAGTAATTTAACGATCTCGAAATGTCCATTTTTAGAAGCCAATCGAATAGCATAATTATTTGCATCAGAAGGATTAACTCTTTTATCTTTGAGAAGTAATTTAACGATATCAACATGTCCATTTTGAGAAGCTAATCGAATAGAGGAATTATTCCTATAAGAAGGATCAACTCTTTTATTTTTGAGAAGTAATTTAAAGATGTCAATATGTCCATTTTGAGAAGCTAATTGAATAGCGAAATTATTATCATAAGAAGGATCAATTCTTTTATCGTTAAGTAATAATTTTACATTATTAATATCATTATTTTTAATTGCTTTATAAAATTTTATTTGGATATCCATTAGAAATCCTCAATCTTATCTTTAATGTCATTTTTAATTAACTCATTATACAATTCTTTATCATCAATTTTTAATGCATCTTTAACTCTTTGGTCTTGCCATAAAATATTAACGATATCAAAATGTTTATTCTGAAAAGCCATTTTAATAGCTATGTTAGCGTTAATAGAAGGGTTAACTCTTTTGTCATTTAAAAGTAGTTTAACAATATCAGAATGTCCATGAATTGAAGCAAATTCAATAGCACTGTCTGGATTGGCATTTGGATTAATTCTTTTATCATTTAAAAGTAATTTAACGATATCAATTTCTCCAATCTTGGAAGCAATTCTAATAGCCCAATTATTATAAATACTTGGATTAAGTCTTTGGTCTTTTAATAAAAGTTTAACATTTTCAACATCACCTATTTTAATAAAATAAAAAAATTCTTCTTTTATATTAATAAAAGGATTAATTTTTTCTTTATCAAGAAGTAATTCTACTATTTCAGAATATCCATTTTCTTCAGCAACTTTGATATATGTATTAATGTTAAAAGAGAGAGTAAAAACTTTATTACTTAAAATTGTTTTAAGTTTATTAATATTATTTTGTTTAACTGCTTCTTCGAATTCTATATTTCTATTCATTGAAAAACCATTAAAAACTTTTTATATTTTTTTCTAAAGACAATCTGTTATATATTCTTTTATTATTTATTTTAAGGTCTTTTCTTACTCTTTCATCCTGCCATAAAAAATTAACGATATCCATATATTCTTCTTTAAAAGCAACTTCAAAGGATGTACTATCAGCAGGATTAACTCTTTTATCATTAAGAAGTAATTTGACAATATCAAAGTGTCCATTACAAATGGCTTGTTTAATAGCTAAATTGTCATCCATGCTAGGAGAAAATCTATTATCATTTAGTAATATTTTTAAAACGTTGATATATCCATTAGAAGAAGACTCAATAATGCATGAGTTATCATTTCTTTCATAAATATATTTAGGAACATTAATTAAAAATTCAACCACTTCATGATGCCCTTGTTCAGCAGAGTTTAAAATTGCTAAGTTATAATTAATAGAAGAATTAATTTTTTCATTATTAACAATAAATTTAATTGTTTCTAATTTTCCATTTGAAGCAGCATTTTGAAATAATAAATCATAAAAAGAATAATCAATTTTTTCAGAGTTTATATTTAAACAATGAAAATCTAAAAATTTTTGTATTTTTTTAAAATTTTCTTCATTTACTGCTTTAATTAATTCTTCTTCAACACTTAATGCAATATTTTTATTTTCTTTTTCTTCAATATCTTGTTGAATAAGTTCTTTGTATAATGAAAAATTAGATTTTGCTAATTTATTTTTAACTCTCTGATCATTCCATAGAAGTTTAACAATATCAAAATGTTCATTTACATAAGCAGTATGAATAATATGGTTATTAGAAATAGAAGGATCAATTCTTTCATCATTTAATAATAATTTAGCAATATCAAAGTGTCCTTTTTGACAAACAACTTCCATAAAAAACCCGTCAAAATATGTATTATCAGCAGGATTAACTCTTTTATCATTGATAAGTAATTCAAAAATTTCAGTATAACCTTTATCACAACAAAAAAGAAGTGGACTGTTATTATCGAAAGAAGGATCAACACCATCTTTATTTATTAGTGATTTAACTGATTGAATATCATTTTCTTTTATTGCTTTATTAAATTGTTTTTGAATATCCATGAAGATTCTCTTGTGATTTAAAATATAACTTATTATATAATTTATTATTTTATAATTCAACAAAATATTAAAAAATATTGACTTTTTCTTTGATTTTATCTTTTTTAATTAACTTATTATACAATTTTTCATTGTCGTTTTTAAGAGTATTTTTAACTCTCTGATCTTGCCATAAAAGATTAGTGATATAAAGATTATTATTAAGAAAGGCGCAACTAATAGCTACATTTTTTCTATCAGAAGGATTAACTCTTTTATCATTAAGAAGTAGTTTAACAATATCAAAATGTCCATTTTCAGAAGCAAGTGCGATGGCTATGTTTTCATAACCAGAAGGATTAATTTTTTTATGATCAATAAGCAATTTAAATATTTCGAGATTTCCATTTGAAGCAACAAATTGAAGAGATAAGTTATTATCATCGGAAGGATCAACTCTTTTATCATTTAATAATAATTTAACAGCTTCAATGCTTTGCACTTTTACTGCTAAATGAATAGACCAGTTATTAAGTTCACAAGGATCAACTTTTGGATGATTTAGAAGTGATTTAATATCTTGAATATCATTATTTTGAATTGCATTATAAAATTTATTTTGAATGCTCATTAAAATTCCTCTATTTTTTCTTTAATTTTATCTTTTTTAATTAACTCATTATACAATTTTTCATTATCGTCTTTAAGAGTATTTTTAACTCTCTGATCATTCCATAGAAGTTTAACAATATCAGAATATCCATGTTCTGAAGACAATATAATAGCATAATTATTTACAGCAGAAGGATTGACTCTTTTATCATTAAGAAGTAATTTAACAATATCAATATATCCATTTAAAGAAGCTAATTGAATAGCATAGTTGTTATTATTAGCAGGATTAAATCTCTCATCATTGAGAAGTAATTTAACAATATCAAAATGTCCACTTTCAGAAGCTAATTCGATGGCAGAATTGTGATTACTACTAGGATTAAATCTTTTATCTTTGAGAAATAATTTAACGATATCAATATTTCCATGTTCAGAAGCAAATTCGATAGAAAAATCATAATCAAAAGAATTAATTGTTTTATCTTTGAGTAATTCAACGATATCAATATATCCATTTAAAGAAGCTAATTGAATAGATAAACTAACTATATCAGCAGTATTAAATCTTTTATCTTTGAGAAGTAATTTAACGATATCAATATATCCATTTTCAGAAGCTAATTGAACAGCATAGTTATTATCTTTAGCAGGATTAATTTTTTCATTTTTAAGTAATAATTCTACATTATTAATTTCATTATTTTTAATTGCTTTATAAAATTTTTCTTGAATATTCATTAAAATTCTTCTATTTTATCACTAATATCTTGTTTGATTAATTTATCATATAATTCGTTATCATCATTTTTAAGGGAGCTTTTAACTCTTTCATCTCTCCATAGAAGTTTAATAATATTAACATATTTATTATTAAAAGAAAAAATATTAAAATTTTTCTTATCATTAAGAGAAGCCAAAATATCATAATAGGCTTTTTCATAAGTAGATTGAATAGTCCAATTGCGATTATCAGTAGGATTAACTCTTTTATCGTCTAAAAGTAATTTAACAATATCAAAGTGACCACTTGTAGAAGCTAATTCAATAGCTAAATTATATTCATCAGAAACATCAACTTTTTTATTTTTTAAAAGTAATTTAACATTTTCAATATCATTTTTTTTAATACAAGTATAAAGTTTATTTTGAATATCCATTAGAATCTCTTTATTTTATAACGATAGCTTATTATATAATTTTTGAATATATTTTACAACAAATAAATTAATAAAAAATCTTTTATTTTATTTTGAATCTTATCTTTTTCAATAAGTATTTCATATAATTCAAAATAATCTTCTTTTAATGAAGGATTAACTCTTTTATCTTTGAGAAGTAATTTAATAGCCCAATTATTATTATCAGAAGGATCAACTCTTTTATCGTTAAGTAATAATTTTACATTATTAATATCATTGTTTTCAATTGCTTTATAAAATCTTTTTTGGATACTAATTAGAAATCCTCTATTTCTAATTGCTTTATAAATTTTTTTTTGGATATCCATTAGAAATCCTCAATCTTATCTTTAATATCATTTTTAATTAACTTATTATACAATTCTTTATCGTCATTTTCAAGAGAATTCTTGATTCTTTGGTCTTGCCATAGGAGATTAACAATATCAACATGTCCATTTTGAGAAGCTAATTTAATAGCCCAATTATTATTATCAGAAGGATTAACTCTATTATCTTTGAGAAGTAATTTAAGGATATCAACATGTCCATTTTGAGAAGCTAATTTAATAGCCCAATTATTATTATCAGAAGGATCAACTCTTTTATCTTTGAGAAGTAATTTAACGATATTAAAATGTCCATTTTCAGAAGCAAATTGAATAGAAGAATTATTCCTGTAAGAAGGATCAACTCTTTTATCTTTGAGAAGTGATTGAACGATATCAAGATGTCCATTTTCAGAAGCAAATCGAATAATCCAATTATTATCAGAAGGATCAACTCTTTCATCTTTGAGAAGTAATTTAACGATATCAACATGTCTATTTTGAGAAGCTAATTGAATAGCCCAATTATTTTCTTCAGAAGGATTAACTTTTTTATCTTTGAGAAGTGATTTAACGTTTTGGATATCATTAATTTGAATTGCTTCATAAAATTGTGTTTGGGTATCCATTAGAAATCCTTGACCTTATCTTTAATATCATTTTTAATTAACTTATTATACAATTCTTTATCATCAACTTTTAATGTATATTTAACTCTTTGGTTTTGCCATAAAAGGTTAACAATATCCAAATATCCCTCATCAAAAGCTGATTTAATAGCGAAATTATTATCATAAGAAGGATCAACTCTTTCATCTTTGAGAAGTAATTTAACGATCTCAACGTGTCCATATTCAGAAGCCAATCGAATAGAGGAATTATTCCTGTAAGAAGGATCAACTCTTTTATCTTTGAGGAGTGATTGAACGATATCAAGATGTCCATTTTGAGAAGCTAATTGAATAGCGAAATTATTATCATAAGAAGGATTAACTCTTTTATCTTTAAGTAATGATTTTACATTATTAATATCATTATTTTGAATTGCTTTATAAAATTTTTCTTGAATATCCATTAGAATTCCTCGACCTTTTCTTGAATTTTATCTTTTTTAATAAGTTCATTATATAAAATAGGGTTATTATCTTTTAAAGTATCTTTAACTCTTTGGTTTTTCCATAAAAGATTAACAATATCAAAATGTTTGTTATCATAAGCCGTTGTGATAGCATAGTTTTTAGTACAAGCAGGATCAACTCTGTTATCTTTCAAAAGAAGTTTAACAATTTCAGAGAAACCTTTATTTGCTGCATATTTAACACAAATATTACGATTGAAAGAGGGATCGAGTTTTTTATTATTTAAAAAAACTTTAACTTTTTCAATATTATTTTGTTCTACTGCTTCTTGAAATTGTACAGATATATTCATAAAAAATAATACTCTTTTGTTTCTAATAATGTGACTATTATAATAAATATTTGCCAAAAAGTAAATAAAATATACATTAAAAGTATGTCTATTTTTAAAGGAATTAAAATAATGAATAAAAGAAAATTAGTTATAGAGTATTTACAAAAAAATATAGGTAAAAAATTTACTGCTACTGAGTTAGCTCTAAACTTAATGAAAGAAAATGAAGAATTAACGGAAAAACTTAATAATCAGACAAAAAATAGTAATAAAAAATCTGAATCTCAATTTGCTGCTGAAATAAGTGCTATGTTTTCTATTGATCAAAGTAGTTATTTATTTGATTATATAGATAGAGAAAAAATAGATAAGAGATGGTATTATTTTGGTAAAGAAAGCGTAAAAGAAGATATCAAAAAAGAGATTAAAATGGAAGTGAAAGAGAAGCAGGTAGAAAAAAAGATAGAAGAAAAAATAAAGGAAGAAGATTTGTATGATAAATTAATTTCTTATTTAGAAAAGAAAAATATAAAGTCTATTAGAATTGATGAAAAGAAATCAAAAAATAATCGTGGAAAAAATGGTAATAAGTGGTTACATCCTGATATTGTAGGTTTTGAGTGTATATCTAACATATTTGATAGAACAGTACAGCATGTTATGAGTAGTTCTGGAGATAATATTTTAAAATGTTTTTCTTATGAAGTTAAATTAAAAATAAATTCGAGTAATTTAAGAGAATATTATTTTCAGGCAGTATCAAATTCAAGTTGGTCTAATGAAGCTTATTTAGTGTGTACTGATTATGACGAAGGTATTATGGAAGAGTTTAACATGTTGTCACAACGTCACGGTATTGGATTAATTTGGTTGAATTTAGAAAATATAAATAAAAGTAAGATAATTATTAATGCAAAAACAAATGACAGTTTAGATTGGAATATGATAAATAGACTTGCAAAAGAAAATACAGATTTTATGAGATTTGTTGAGATGATGGGCAATTATTATGACACGAAAGGTAGAATAGTTATTTAAAATTTATCTATTTTATCTTTATTAATAAGTTTATTATATAAGTTAATATCATCTTTTTTTAAGGTGTCTTTAACTCTTTTATCTTGCCACAAAAAATAAACGACTTCAAAGTGATTCATTTCAAAAGCAACTTTAATGGATTCATTAAAATTTAGTGAAGGGTTAATGTTTGTTTTTTTGATAAATATTTTTAAAATTTCCAAGTTTCCATTTTTAGAAGCAAATATAAAAGCAAAGTTTCTAGAAATAACATTTGTTAGACAATTAATTATTGATTCAAAATATTCAATATCATTATATTTTATTGAATCAAAAATATCTTGTTCAATATCCATTAAAATTCCTTAACTTTACAAATCAAATCAATTTTATTATATAGTTCAGAATTTTCTTCAAAAAGAGAGTCCTTAACTTTTTTATTTTTCCATAAAAGATTTAACATTTCCACATTATTTCTTTGAAATGCTTTTTTAACAGCATAATTATTTCTTGTTGTAGGATCTGCTCTCTTATCATTTAAGAGTAGTTGCATAACATCAATATCATCATACTTTGCTGATACATATAAAGGACAATCATCACCAACAGAAGGGTCAACTCTATCATCATTTAGAAGTAATTTAACAATATCCAAATATCCATATCTACAAGCGACACTAATAGGTTGATAACCAGAAATATTAGGTGATACTCTACTATCATTTAAAAGTAGTTTAACAACTTCTGGTCTATTATACCCTACTGCTTTTTGCATTGATTTATTACCTTGTGCAGAGGGGTCAATTCTTTTGTCTTTTAAAAACAATTCAACAGTATCTTCAAGACCTAATTCAGAAGCAAGAATAATGTTATAGTTATTGTCATAAGCAGGATCTATTCTTTCATCTTTTAACAGAACTTTAAGGATTTCAACATTATCAATAGCGAACTCAATAGTCCAGTTAAGGTCTATGTTAACGTTTGATTCATTACTATTTAAAAGAGATATCGTTTTTTCTAAATCTTTATTTTCGATAGAGTTTTGAAGTTTATATTGAAAAAGTTTTTCTGAGTAGTCTTTCAATATTTTTTGTCCTGTATTCCAATTAATCTCTTTAATAAACTTTAAGGCATCGTTTGTTGTAATATTATTGCTATCTAAATAGCTCAACATTTCTCTTTCAATTGTACTGATTTCAATCATGATTAAGATACCTATATTTAAAAAAAATCTATTTATGAGGGTTATTATATAATTATTTATAATGATTTTCAAGAATATATTTCAAGATTCCATTTTCAGAAACAAATTAAATAGATAAATTGTTATCATCAAAGAAATCAGCTTTTTAATGATTGATAAGTAATTTAACATTTTGGATATCATTACTTTGAATTGAGTTATAAAACGTATTTTGAAAATTCATTAGAAAACCTCAATTTTTTCTTTAATATCATTTTTAATTAACTCATTATACAATTCTTTATCATCAACTTTTAATGTATCTTTAACTCTTTGGTCTTGCCATAAAAGATTAACAATATTATAAAGTTCATTGTCAGCCGCCATTCTGATGCCATTGTTACGGTTTATAGCAGGATTAAATCTGGAATTATTAAGAAAAAAATTAATATTTTCAATATTATTATTTTTAATAGATACATAAAATACATTGAGAAGTATTCTAAGTTTATTAATATCATTATTTTCATTAAAATTATCAAACTGGTCTTGGCTATTCACTAAAATACCTCTACTTTATATTTTATTTTTATTTAAAAATCTAATATTTTATGTTTAATTTTAATTTTATTAGAATTATCAACAATATCGTTTAAAACTTTAATATCAAGGAATTTTAATATCACATAATCATTAATACTTCCTTTCCAATTATTAAGAGTATAGAGAGTGCTTAATCCTCCTAAATAAAATTGATTATTGTAAGATTCTATTTCTTCAATAGTATAATGTCCTATATTAAGTCCAAAATTATCCTTAATAATATGTAAATTGTTGCCATTAAAAACAATATCAAGAACCGCTATTTTTTTATAATATTCCAAAGAATTCATTAAATCAGCATTGTTGAAGAATTCTTTTAATCCTAATCGAAAAGCGATCTTGCAAGATTCGGGTAAATCTTTATGATAATTAATACTATCAAATAAATCAATCCAATCATCAAACTCTTCTTCCAGTAATATTCTAACAATTAAATTATCAGCTTCTTTTTTATCACATTTTTTCAAATAATATTGTATTTTATCAATATCATGTTTTTTAATACTTTCATTTAAGAAATTATTTAATTCTAATTGCGATAGCTCAAATTGACGTTTATCTAATTCGTCTTTACTATATTTATTTTTTAATTCAGGAAAAATATCAAAAATATTCATAAATAGCCTTAAAATTGTTCAATTTTTTCTTTTATTCTAATACTATCAATTTTAAAAAATTCATAACGTCCTATTTCTTCTTGAAGCTTTTTTCTATCAAATTCACATTCAACCAGAATTACACTTCTATCATTTATTAAAAGGTTATGAATGACTTTATAGTGTTTTTCATTAAGATTTTTATTAAAAATAATAAAACAATCCACTTCATCAGAAAGAGATTTTTTCAATGTTGAATTATTTAAATCAAAAAAACTACATAAACTAAATCTTTTATTAAATTTATAATAATTATTATCAAAATTATAATTTATCATTGCTATTTTACTATCTTCTGAAATACAGTTATCTAAAATATATTGAAGAGATTCTTTCATATTCAAATTTAGTATATTATTTAAAAGTATTTGATTCATAAAAATCCTTAAAATTGAGACATTTTGTTTTGTAAATCTATTTTTTGCCAAGAAGTTATTATATCATTTGAGCCTGTTTGTTTCAAATAATTAATTACGTATTTTTTTAAAAACTTATTAAAATAAAGTTGTTTAATATAGAATAAATCTCTTGTTTGAGTGTCATCATATTCCAAATCAATATTATAATATAAATCATTTAATAATTTAATAACAGGTCTATTGTATTGAGCACAAGAATGAATAAACAAAAAGTGGTTATCTTCTGTATAGTCAACACGAGGATCATTTAATAATATTTTCAAAGATTCAACTTTTTTTGAAAAAATAACTCGTTTAATTAGTTTATTATTGTTACGTGTTGGATCGAATCTTTTATCATTAAGTAGTATTTTAATCATTCTTTTATTTTGTTCTCTACAGGCAATAGTTAGTAGTAATTGCTCATCAAAAGAAGGATCTATATCAGAAATAGATAGCAGTAAACGTAGTCGAAAAAAGTCACTGTTTTCAACACTTGAAATAAGGTCATTTTTAATATGATTTGTTGTCATGAATTCTCTATATTTGCTGATTAATTAATACTATTATATAAAAAATAATTTACAAAATCAATTGTTTTTTAATTTTAGTTTTGTTAAAATATCCCTATTAAAAATAATCTTAAAAGGGTATATATGAACTATATAGAGAAAAAATTAAAAAAAGCCAGCCAAAAACAGGCTATATATATGCCTATTGTAAATATAAATAGTAATGAAACTCAAAAAATAATAAAATTAATTGAAAATAAAAGCACAAAAAAAGTAAAGATAACAGAACTGAAATTTAGAAATAATGTTTTAAAAATATCAGATAAACAACGTACAGAGTTTTTAAAAGAATTTACTTTTCTATTTGAAAAAGATGATCTTTTTGATTTATTGATTACTTTTGATATATTTTTTGATAAAAATAAAATAAGATTAGTATATAAAACATTTTTTTATTTTAAAAAGAATGATACTTATTATTCAAATATAAATTTATCATGTGAGTATTTAGAATTTATAAGAAAATCAATAAAAAAAATAAAAAATGTATTTAAGAAAAATGAAGAAGGAAAAGAATATTTAAATAATTATTATAATTATCGTAAATATAGTTATACAAAAAATTTGTGTGAAGAGATAGTTGTTAGAAAAAATAGTTATCAAAATGATAAATTTAATAAAGTATTTACAAGAAGAATGTCATTAAAAGAATTTAAAGAGATTCTTGACAAAAATGATGAAGTATCAATATTTCTTCCTTTGATTGATTGTGATAATAAAAAAATAAGATTTCATGAAAAAGTGATTAGAAAAAGATATATTAAAAAAATGTTAAAAAACAAAGAGTATAAAAGATTAGCATTAATAGTAAAATCTTTTTTAAATGGTGGATTCTTTATTAATGATAGCTTTGTATCGAGTAAAGAAGAATTTTTAGATATACTAAAAATAACAGAGTTGAATAAATATTTAAAGCATAGTATGTTCTTAACTTATAAATATAATGAAGAACTTGATTTATATTTAAATCAATGTTTAATTCAAAAATTTTAATAAAGTAAAGTGATGGAAGATAACTTAAAAAAAGAAAGTAGTATAGTTAAGTTATTATATGATAATTCATTGATTGATGAAAATAAATTTATAGCCTCTTATAACGAAATTGGTACGTTATTACCAGAAAGTTTATACAGAGAGTTATTTCAAAAAATGTATTATTCAGAAAAAAAATGTAATTTAGAAGCATTTGAATATTTTATTTCTGATACAATAACGTTATCTAACTATTTTACAAGATATTTAATCAAGCATATCATTGAGGACAAAGAATTAAAGAGAAACGCTTATAAAGCGATAATAATAGAGTGTATAAAACATCATGAAAAAAGATTGGAATTGTATGCATGTATTAGAGTTAAATATAATATGAAATACTTTTTTGAACAGGTTAAGGAAATAGAGAAAATAGATAGAATTAGAAGGTTTTAAAAGCCTTATAATTTATTTTTAATTCAATTTTTAAAATGTTTAGTTTTACAATGTGGACAATATCCTTGTGAATCATCCATTCTGGCAATAGTTTTGGTAAATTCATTATTACAAGAAGAGCAATTCCAAATTATTTTGTCTTTACCATTACGGTAAGTATAATCTTCTGGTTTATTTTTATTTTTATCACTCCATAATTGAATAGATACAGGGTGTATTTTATCGAGTCTATTAGTCACTGATACACGATGATTAGAACAGAAAGGGCAATTCCTAATTTTTCTATTATTGGGTGTATCTTGCCAAGAGTGGTCATAACCTTTATCACATTTCCAGAAAACTAATTTTCGAGAACCACAAGAGATAGCACGAGGGTTAATTCCTGTTTTTTCTTCGTCATATTCATTAAATTTAGGATGGTTGGTTAAATCATTTTTAACAAAACCCTGACTTAGTTTTTGATTATATAGAGAATTATTTAAGAATGAACTTTCATATTTTGATATTTTTTTGTTGTAGGTTGTATTAATATAATCAATTAATAAATTTAAGATATTAATTTGAGATTCATTATCTCTATTTGTGTTAGTATCAAAATCAAGAACAATATCATTCTCATTAATTTTATTTAGACCTTGTTCTCTAATTCTAAGCATATCAAAGCCATTATTTTTCGCAATTTGATTTTTAAGTAGATCATTTTTAACAGTTTTAGATTTTGAGTGCCAGTGAGCACCATCGTATTCAATTAGAAGATTGATATCTTTAACATAGACATCATACTTATATCCTTCAACAACAAAGTTTTCTTCAACGTAGTTAAAGATTGAAGATAGTTCTGAGAATATTCTAATTTCATTTCTTGACTGTGTGCGTTTGTTATTACAAATAGGACAGCCTGTATTCTTTTTACTTCGTTGCCAAGGAGAAGCCTTGTATTCATGTTTGCATTGAGTACATTGCCAAAGAAGTTTTGTTCTATTGTCACCTAATGCTACATTTTTTGGATTGATAGTATTATTAGGAGAAAGTTCTTTTTTAAGTTTACTATCAAAAACTGAATTATGTTCATTACGACAAGTAGGACAAGAAGTACCTGTAGGTTTAGAGAAGTCTCTAACTTGTTTTTTAAAGTTGTGGTTATTTTCACAAGTCCAAGTAATTTCTTTACGAGAACCAGTAGTAAGAGTTTCGAGATCGACATTAGGATTGTTTTCTTGTTTAAAGAAAGCCAATTTTTCTTTTGAATAATGTTGAGTGATAAAGTTTTTCAATTTACTATCCTAATGACTTAAAACATGTATATATTATAATAAAAATTGAAAGAAAAGTAAAATAAAAAAGTTAAAAAACTTCCATTTTAATTTTAATAACATATCGATCATAATTTTCAGGATCTTCTAATTTAATAATATTTCTTATAGAATTGACTTCTAAAAGAGTTTTGGCTATTTCATTTTGACCATATTCAATAGCTAAAATAAAAGATAAATAATGTTCTTTATTAGGTTTAAATTTAGGATGGTTGATAAAAAATTTAACAATTTCTATATGCCCTTTTTCAACTGCTAATTGACAAGCATATCCGTTATTATCAACAGAGTTCATATTTTCAAAAGAAAAAAGAAATTTAATAATATCCAAACGATTAAATAAAGCAGAACGTCTAATGGCATGGTTATAATCAATTTTATCAATATTGTTAACATTTAATAAAGACATGACAGCATTAAGGTTTCCATTATCAATATATTGAACTACTTTATTGTGAATATCCATTAGAAATCCTCAACTTTTTCTTTAATATCGTTTTTAATTAGCTCATTATATAATTCCTTGTTGTCTTTTTCAAGAGTATTTTTAACTCTTTTATCTTTCCATAAAATATTAATTAATTTATTATTTTTATATCTAAAAGCGCAATTAATAGCGAAATTATCATTATCAGCAGGGTTAACTCTTTTATCTTTAAGGAGAACTTCAACAATTTTTATACGTTCATTTTGAGAAGCTATAAAAATAGCAAGGTTGTCTTTATCAGCAGGATTAACTCTATTATCTTTTAGAAGAAGTTTAACGATTTTAAAATATCCTCTTTCACAAGCTTCCATTAAGGGAGAGTTGTTCTGAATAGCAGGGTTAACTCTTCTATCTTTTAGAAGAAGTTTAACGATTTTAAAATGACCTTCAATAATAGCAAATCTAATAGCGTAATTGCTATTATCAGCAGGGTTAACTCTTTTGTCTTTTAAAAGTAATTTAACAATTTTAGAATATCCTAGCTCTGAAGCTACACAAATAGCCCAATTTTCATTAGCAGAAGGATCAACTTTATCAATTAATGTTTTCACCTTCTTAAAATCATTTTTCTTAATGCAATTATTAAATTGTTTTTGAATATCCACTAAAATTTCTCTACATTATCTTTTATAATTAGCTTATTATATAACTCTTTATAATCATTTTCAAGAGAATTTCTGACTCGTTCATCCTGCCATAAACACTGAACTATATTATTATGTTTATAATAATAAGCATCTTTAATAGAAATATTTTTATTATCAGAAGGATCAACTCTATTATCATTAAGAAGTAATTTAATTATATTAAAATAACCATATTTTGCAGCACCATATAAAGCAGAATTAGAATTATCAGCAGGATTAACTCGACTGTCTTTTAAAAGAAGTTTAACAACTTCAATGTTATTATTATAGCTTGCTATTTGAATAGCCCAATTATCACGAACAGAAGGATTAACTCTTTTATCTTTAAGAATAAGTTTAATAAATTCAGCATTAGCATATTCAGAAGTAAATCTAATTATCCAATTATCATTAGCAGAAGGATCAATCCTTTTGTCTTTAATAAGTAGCTTAATCATATCTAAATTACGATTTTGAGTTGAATATCTAATAGCAAAGTTATTTTTATAACAAGGATCAAGCTTTTCATCTTGAAGAAGTAATTTAACTTTTTCAAGGTTATTTTCAGTAATATAATGATAAAATTGTTCTTGAATATTCATAAATTTATAACACCTAAATTTTTAATAAAATGGCATACTTTATCATTGATTTATTGGAAACTTATATTTTTAAAGTTTTCAATAATAAAAACCACCTGTAAAATATAGTATTAATTATATAATTTTTTATTACTATAATCAATATAAAATATAAAAAAATTAAAAATTATTTATATGTTCTTGAATATATATTTTAAAGTATGTTTTTTTATCAAAATTCTTTTTATATTTATTAAATCTTTTATTATTCCACAATGTTCTTGCTACAGATATATAATTATTAAAGTAAGCAAATTCAAAAGCTGTATCAATAAAATTGCTATTTATTCTTTTATCATCAAGAATTAATTTGACAATTTGAAGATGTCCATTTGCAGAAGCTGTTAAAAGAATACAATTATCATCAAATACTGGATTAACTCGCGGATCATTAAGAAGTAGATTAAAAATTTCAACAAATCCATGTTGTGCCGCAGTTCGAATAGCCCAATTATTAAGTATACATGGTTCTATAAGATTGTTTTTTAAAAGGTATTTAAATTTTTTAGTATTATTGCTTTCTACTGATTTAATAAATGTTTCTCTTATATTCATTAAAATTGCCCTAATTTGTCTTTTATAAGTAACTTGTTATATAATTCTTCATCATCATTTTTAAGGGAGTTTTTAACTCTTTTATCACTCCATAAAAGTTTAGTAACCTTTAAATGATTATTTATATAGGATTTTGAAATAGCAATATTACGTTGTGCCGCCGGGTTGATTCTTTTATCATTAAGGAGTAATTTAACAATATCAAGATGTCCTTCATAAGAAGCAATTTGTATAGAATAATTATCAATATAAGTAGGATCTATATTTTTATTACTTAAAAGCAATTTAACAATATCAATATGACCATTTTTAGCCGCAAAATTAATAGACCAATTTAATTCATCATGTTGATAAATTCTTTCATCTTGAAGAAGTATTTTAACAATATCAGTAAAACCTTTGTTACAAGCCATTTGAAGAGCTTGGTTTTTCTCAAAACCAGGGTCTAATTTTTTATTTTTTAACATTAAAGATATATTTTCAATATCATTTTCTACAATATACTGAATAAATAATTTTTGGATATCCATTAAAATTGCTCTACTTTATCTTTCGTAATTAATTTAGCATATAATTTAGGATCATCAATTTCAATAAATTTTTTAACTTTTTTATGTTTCCAAATAAGATTAACTATTTCTGTATGATTTCTCTCATTAGCGACTTGAATAGCTTCATTATATCTATCAGTAGGATCAACTCTATTATCACGAAGCAAAAGTTCCACAATTTCAGTATATCCTTTAGCGGCAGCACCTCTAAGAGAAGAGTTACAATCAGCGGAAGGATTAACTCTGTTATCATTTAAAAGTAATCTAACTATATCTAAATATCCATTTTGAGAACTAAAGCGAATAGCCCAATCATTAAAAGAATCAGGATTGTAGAGATTGTTATCTAAAATATATTTAATCTCATCAACATTATTATTTTCAATAGCATCTAAAAATCTTTCTTGAGCATCCATTAAAATCTCTCTATATTATTTATAGTAATTAATTCATTATATAATTCTTTATTATTATTATCAAGAATATTTTTAAATCTTAATCTTTTATATTTATAATTAATCTTAAAATTGTTTCACTTTATCTTGAACATCAGATTTGCATATTTCATTGTATAATTCTTTATCATGTTCTTTAAAATATTTTTTTACGTTATGTTTTTTCCATAGCGTTTTTATAATTTTTTTGTTATCAACTTCAATTGCAATCTTAATAGCAGAATTATTATATAGTGTAGGATCAATTTGATTATCTTCTAAAATTAAATTAACAATATCAACAAATTCTTCTCTAACAGAAACTTGTAGAGCTTTATTATCATTTAATATAAATTTATAATGTTTTTTATTATGATTTAATAGATATTTAACTGATTCAAAAGATCCGTTGCTGGCAGCAATATCTAGGCATATATTAAAAGATTCAGAATTTATTTTTTCTTTTTCTAATAAAAAAGAAAGAATTTTGTAGTAGTTGTGTTCACAACAAAGGTAGAGAACAGTCTTAAATTCAGTCTTTTCAATAGAATTTGAAAGAGATTTAAATTTTTCTATATCATTATTATAAATTGCTGTTAAAATATCATTATTTATCAAAATTTATTTACCTTGTTTTGTATTTTAAGTTTTATAATATTTTTATAAAAATCATGATAATAATTTTTAAAATAATTATAAATAGATTTGTTTTCAAATAGAGTAAAAACAATATCCTGCTTTGATTGATAAAAAGTTTTAATAAAATAAATAATATCATTTTGGATAGGGTTAATTTTTTTATTATTAATTAAAACATTGATAATGGACAAATTTTCATTTTCAAGAGCAATTTTAAAAAATAATTCACTATTTAAATTTTCTTTTATTCTATAATCTTCAAGCAATAATCGAAGGGTTTCAGTATTTTCTTGTTTGATTGCTTCAACAATAGCAAAATTATCAACATCAGAAGGATCGATTCTTGGATCATTTAAGAGAGTAATTAAGGATTGATTATTACCTAAAAAAGCCGCTAATCGAATAGCATAATTACATTCATATGTAGGATCAAAGCCTTTGAAATTTAAAAAAAATTTAATAGCATCAATGTTTTCATTTTTAATTGCTTTGATAAATTCATTATTTATATTCATTATCATCCTTATTTTGATAATTAATTATATAATAAATAAAAATAAAAAACAATTAAAATTCATTAATTCTTATTTTATTAATTAATTTTGTATAAAAACTTTTATTATAAACAACTTTATTTATTCTAGTTTCAAAAAAATCATTAATAAAATTAATTAAGTGAGTTCTTATTTCAGGAATGAAATAAAACAAACAAAAAAGTTCTTCATGAATAGCAGATTCCGTTTTTGTTAAATTATAATTAGAAGATTCATATTTGTCATATAATATGTCAATTTTATGATTATCAACAAAAGAGTAATTTTTATGTTTAGTTATTTCTCTAATTATAGGAATATTATTATTAATAAGCAACAAAAATAAAATTTTATGATTATCAAAATCGGGATTAAAATCAAAATTATTAATAATATAATTAATTATTTTTAAATTAGAACTACTTGCTGCTTTATGAAATATTTTTTCAACGTTAAAATCAATATTTTTAATTAAAAATAGGCTTATATTATTTGAATTAAAATGGAGGCTTAGTTCCAATATACTATCAATATTAAAATGTAATTTATTATTATTATAGAGATATTTAAATATTAAAATAGCATCATGAATAATAATTTCTTTTTCATTAGTTGTACCAAATTTTATATTTGAATTAATAAAAGAATTCAAATCATCTTTTAAATATATTTCTTTTTCCATAGAATTAAAATTCCTCTAATTTGTCTTTTAAAACAAAAGAGCTTAAATCAATAATAGAGTTTTCTTCAAGTATTTCTTTAAATAGTTTATTATCAACCTCACAATTTAAAAGAATAACAGAAAGTCCACATTCTACAGCCATTGTAATATTATTAATATCAGAATCATTATTAATTTTAATATTATTAATAATAATACAATCATAATTAAACCTTAAAGCTTGATTAATATACTTTGTATTAGATGTTTTACTAAACATTTTACTTGAATTTGTGTTGATATTAATATCTTCTTTGCCTAATACACATATCCAAATATCTTCTGATGAATTAGATAGTATTGTCTTTAAAATTTTTTCATTGCTATTTAAAAAAAGTTTACCATGTCTAAGATTTATGTATTCAGTATTCATAAGTGTTCAATATAAAAGTTTTCTTTATTATAAATGTTTTAAACTTAAAAGTCAAAATATTTAATATAAAAGAGAATAATTTAATATAAAGAATAAAAAAAACGAATTATTCGATATAAAGTTGAATAAAAAAAAAAAGATGTTAGAATAATCTCAGTTTGGAGAATAGTGATGAAAATTGAAGAAATTGAAGAAATAAAAAACAATAAAAATTTTTTAGAAAAAGAATTTGCAAATCATAATTTAATTAAAGAAAAATTAAGTTCAAAACAAAAATTTTATCATATTCCTTTTTTTATAGTAGGTGTTTTTGAGTTTTTTCTTCCTTTATTTTTAATGGTTATTTTAGCTGCTCATATTAATATTAATGTATTATTTGGAGCAACTTTTATTGCAATAAGTATTTTTTCATACATTGTCAAAATGATTGCAACTGAAAGAACTTATATTGGTTCTTTATTTAAATTTTTTACAAAACAAAAATTAAAAAAGAAGGGAATAAAAAAAGATTCTGATTTGTTTAATTATTTGAGTGAGTATTATTTAAATCAAAAAGAAATCAACGAAACATATGAATACTATATTAATTTAAAAAGTGATAAAAGTTTATTTTTTGAAAGACATTATGTTGACAATTATATAAAAAATAGAATATTTGATTATATATCATTTAATTCAGTTGAATATATAAAAGAAAACAAAAATAAATTAAGTGAAATAATCGCTGATTTAAATTTAGATGATTATGATATATCTGAAATAAAAGATGAATTAAAATATAAATTAAATCAAGAAAGAGAAAAAACAAAGCAAGATATATTAAAAATTTTTAAAGAAGATGAAATATTAGAAGAAAAAGAAAAAAAAGAACTTAAAAATAAAGTTTTATTAGAAATATAAAAAAGGCTTCATATGAAGCCTTTTTTATTTTAAATATTATTCTGTAATTTCTTCAAGATAGATATCTTTATCAGAGTAAAAAATAGAAACTTTTTCAGCAATTCTTGAAATGTAGTAGTCACTACTTCCAAGTAATTCATAGTTGTAATCCATAACAAAATCATACCATTCATTTTTAATAGTTTCTCCATGTTTAATGGCTTCTTCATTATCAGAAGTATCTAAATAATCATGAATAAGTTCTTGCCATTCATAAGTTTCCATTTCTTTTGGAAATTCATTTTTAATAGCTTCTTCAAGATCTGAAGGTTTAATTAAATCTTCATTACAACAAAACTCCAAAATTTCAGGATGTTGAACAATATATTCAACAATAATAGGAGTAGGATCTTCACCTTCACACATATTACCAATACCACCGTCACCATTATTGCAAGAATTAAAAAGAGATAAACACATTGCTTTAACGGCTAATGCTTCTTCTTTTGTATCATAGGTTGCACTTTTAGTTTTATAATTATCACCATCATTTTCCCAAGAAGTTACTTCAACAGTATAGCCTTTGCTAATTACTTTTTTACTCATATATAATTTTCCTCTAAAATTTAGTTATTTTTTCTTTACATTCTAATTTAATGAATTCGTTATAGATATCTTTATTAAATTCTTTTAATGATTTTTTTACTTCTGGAAATGTCCAAAGATATAAATATATTTTTTCTTTTTTGTTTTTACAGGCATTTAAAAAATAGGTATTTTTTAAATAAGTTACATCTATATCATAATTATTAACAATATGTTTAAAAAGAGTTATTTTCCCAAAAACAGAAGCTTTTAAAAGTATTTCTTGAATATCAAGAATTCTATTAATATTTTTATTAGAAAATAAAATATCAATGAAATCAATTCTGCTTCTTAATACTAGTTCTCTAATGAGTATATCTCTTAAATAAAAAGGTAATCCAGCATTTTTGTTTAACAAAATAGTTAATGCTTCTATATTATTTTTCTTTATTAAATAATATAAAGCGTCTTCAGAAATAACCAAGTTAGAACTATCAAGTTCTTTTATTTTTTGAATATTATTTTGTTTTAATAAATCTAATAAAGTATGCATATTTTTCCTTAAAAAAGAGTGTATATTATATCATTTCTAACTATTATTTACAAGTTTAATTAAAAATTATTAACAGATTGTTTTAATTTAATAACGTTTCTTATTGATTTGTAGTCATTAAATTTTTGAGAAGGTTCAAAGATTTTTCCATTTAAAAACCAATATTGTTTATTTTTTTGTAGTTCTTTTTCATAATAAGATTCAAGTTCTTCTACCGACATATTTTTTATTTCCCGATGACTAAATAAAAAGGAAGAACTTGCGTTATTTTCATTTTTTTTAATAAAAACATTAAAAACACAGGCAGGTAATCTTTCGCAATGCAACTTTCCATTTTTATAAATAGATATATTTTTTTCACAAAAAGAAAGTTTATTGTTTTCAATAATGCCTTTTTCATTATTTAAATATAAATATGAACCATTATAAATAGGTTTTTTCAATGTATAACAAAGCTGTTTTATAATGATTTCTTTTATTATTGGTTCTAAAAAATACCAAGTAAATGTATTTATAGCTATTTGAATAAATAACATATCTATGAAAAAATCAACAAAATCATTTTTAATATAATCAGTATTTATATCTTCTGTAAATAATATCCAAAGCATAAAAATAATAAAAGAAGATATAATAGAGATTAAAGTATATTTTAGAAAAAAGTAATTAATTTTAGGTTCTGTATTTTTGAAAAGTGCAATTCCTGTTTTTTCAAAAAGAAAATCAACCCTATATCGATGTTTATTTTTTTTCTTATCTTTTGATAAAATAGAAAATCTAACAATAAAATACATAAAGAAATGAAATAAAGATAGTGAATAAAAAGTACTATCAATAATCAGTTTAATTAATTTAATATCATTATCTAAAAAATAAGTAATTGAAGTAGAAAAAATTGTACAAAAAACAAATGAAATAAATAAATAAAACCAAATTGTTTTTAGATTATATTTTAATTGCATAAAGATTTATGTACCTTTTGAAAGATTTTAATAATAATATCAAAGAATATAAAAATAAGCAATACATATTTTGTTGATTTAAAGATGAAAAAGAGTTATTATATAATTATAAATAAAAATGTAAGGATTATCATATGTCAGATCTTGTTATAGCATTAATTATATCATTCACAGTAATAATTTCTCCATTTACAACGTATAAAGCTTTTTCAGCTTTTAAGAAAACAAAAGAACAGGAAAAAGCAGATGATAAAATGTCAAAAGACTGAAACTACCCATATCTAAAGAAAGGGGGTTCTTGTCCTACTTAATCTTTTGAGTGCTATAAAATAGCATCCAAATTTAATTAAGCACTCAAAGAACCTTTTACAAGCCAATCTCTCTTCTCAATACCATTTGGTATTAAGCACTTTGGTATATCACCTTTGTTTCGAGATTTTATTAAAGTTAATAGGGCTTGTCTTAGGGACGTTTCTATACCCGACCAATTATCTATAATTGATTGTCTATTAACTTGTTTCTTTTCGAGATCATAATGGTATAACAATACACCTGAATAGAGATCTCTTTGTGTTATTTCGTTTTCACCACAAGTATGTATGCGTTGTGATAGTGATTTCTTATGATAACCATCGCATACATGACAATATTGAGAAAACTTAGTATTCCAAGTACTTACTTCTTCAAACGTTCCGCTAGATTTTAAAGCTTTGCGTTTTAACGTTTGTACAAATAAACTTGGTGCTTTTTTACCGATTGTTTTACCGTATAATCCTTTTTGCCACGCTTTATAATTATTTTTTTCAATAATTATATCATTACCGTTTTCAAGTACTTTATTAGCTAATACATTGTGTAAGTATTTTCTTTTAGAAGTTTGTAAACGTTGTAATTCTTTTAACTCATTTTCTAATTTTAAATAATTATTACTTTTAATCCAATTTGATTTACCTTTAATATTTTTTCCTTTACGTTTAAGAAAACGTTTATCTTTGATAACCCAAGAATCGTTTTCATAATTATCAAGATTATTTAATCTTAAAGAACGAGCTTTTTTACGTTGAATGTTTTGAATATCTTTTTCAATATCATTAAGTTCTTGGCAAAATGATGTTAGCAAGGCTTTTTCTTTACCTACCGAAGCTATGGTTGATACACCAATATCAATACCATTTCTACCATTGTTAAAGATTTGGTTAGATTTAAGTTTTGGCAAACCTTCTAATATAAGTTGCAAATAAAATTTAGGTTTGCCTTTTATTATTTTTCTAACAATTCTACAAAATTTAATAGTAGAATTTAAGGCGTGTTCTTGAACACCGTATTTATCATTATTTTGTAAGATAATTTCGGATTTAATACCATTCCAAGAAAAAATATTATTTTTAAAAGATAAACACGTATTAGATTTACCTTCCATACTTCTAATGCCGTTTTTCCAAGATTTAAAACGTGGTTTACCACCTTTTTTACAAACCCATTTATAATAAGTATCAAATACTCTATCGGAAAGTTTTTGAATAGAAACACTATCAAGATGATCTTTCATATAGCATTTATCTTTAATTTCTTTGGCTAATTTTTGAAGGTCATTTTTAGTGATTTTATATTCAACTCTTAAATTATCAAAAATAGTTTGAGCTTCCGCTTTTGAGTTATCTTGTTTATAGAGTCCTCTTGCGTGTTGATAACGATTATCAGAAAGCATTAACTTATGACGTTTAAATAATTCACCTAATATAGCATTGTAAAGTTCTTTTGCAGCGTTAAATTTAATATTATATTTTTTTTCAGAGTGTTTAGAAACCTTTAAAGGGAATTCATGAATGAAAGTACCAGTAGAAGGTTTCTTTCTAATTCTCTTTTCAGGCATAGTGGTGTAACATTTAGTCCAATTATCATATTCTAATAAAGCATAATAAGTGTATATTTGATTAATTCTTGATGTTAATTTATTAATATTAGAATTTGATATTTTAAAGTTATTAAATTTGTTTAAAGATTGAATAATATTTTTAATATCACTTTTAGATAAGTTGTGTTTATTAGCAAGTTCTTTAAATTGAGATTTAGCAACTCTTTTCTTAGTTTTGTATAAATCAACTAAGATTTTAAATTCACTTAAATTAGAGATATACTTATGTTTAATAAGTATATTTTTAATAGTGAGAAGATAGAGTTGTTTAAAGTTTTTCATAGTAGAATTATAATACAATCTCAATTTATTTCAATATATTATTGAAATAAATCGAAGAATAAATAAAAAAAATTAAAAATTCATCCCCATAGATAAATCAAGGGGCATTCTTTTTAACGGTTTTGGTAATATATAAAGAAGAGATATATTCAGTACCAGAAAAATTCAAAAAGGCGAAATTATAGAAGTTTGCCAAATAATTCAATTAACAGAAAAAGATTCAAAAGAAATAGATAAGACCAGTTTATACGATTATTATTTTAGTTTGAAAGATAAAAATATCGCAATCTGTTTAGGTTTAGGCTCTTTGTATAATCATTCTTATAGTCCAAGTGCTCAATATATTAAAGATTTTAAAAATAATTTGATTAGATTTGTGGCAATCAAAGATATTGAGGAAGGAGAAGAAATTTTTGTTAATTATAATGGTGATCCATTAAATCAAGAAAAAGTATGGTTTGAAAAATAACATCTCAAACCATATTTTATTATGTTCTACTTTGTACTGGATATTTTAATCCTTTATTAAATTCTTCAAGAGAAACTTGTTTAACATTACCTTCAATATCTTCTGAAAAATAAGCATTTGGGATATCTTCCCAAATATAAGTATCTTCTAAATTGTCAGATTGAATAGAAGGATCTTTGAAGTAAGCAACTTGTTGTTTCCAAGCTTTCTGTTCAAAGTGTGACCATTTTTTATCGCCAATAGTTTCTTCTCGTTTAAAGTAGTAATATCTAAAAGCAGGGAATTCAAGTTTAACTAAATTTTCTGTATCTTTTAATCTAGACATAAATTATTCCTATATATTTTTTTTGTTTATTGTAACAAATATAAATAAGATTTGCAAAATAAATAATTAAAAATTCTTAATATCAATTATTTTATAAATTTCACTTAAAGTTAAGGATTTTTTAATAGGTTTTTCTTTTTCTTCTTTTTTGATATCACTAATAAGTGAATTCATCATATCATTAATTTTTTGTTCCTCTTCTTTTTTCTTTTCTTTAAGCTCTTCAGGTGTTAAAGAATCCATATAAGCCTTATGTTTAATGGTTTTTTCTTTTATTTCTGGTGTTAATTTTTGAAAACCTTTATTACCTGCATAATAACAAGCTTGAATAAACTTATGTTTTGGTAATTCTGGCAAATCATAACAGAAATTATCAGGAATATTAATAGATTTTATAACGTCAATAGCCCCAACAGTGTTATTAAATTCGGCAATATTTAATCCATAAGTAATAATAGCATGAAAAAGTTCTGTTAAAGGATCTCTACCTTGATTGATATCGCTATGTAATACATTATGAAGAGTGATACGCTGTATAAAAGGAGAATTTTCAAAGAAAATGCCCTTAAATAAAGATTTTTCTTTATCATGTTGTGTCATGCCGTTTTCTTCTTTATCATCAAAATAGCCAAGAGTATCAAAATCAAAAAAATCTTCACGAAGTTTTTTGTATGAAGTTCCTGCTAATTTTCCATATGGCTTTGGATGAATCTTTTTATTTTTAATTAATTTTCTTGCTTGACTAATATAAGGTTGACAAAACTTTTCATAATTCCAATCATTTAAAGCAACCTCTTGCAGATTTCTAAATCCATCTGCAATGCTTTCTATAAACTGGAAGTATCCATCATACATTAAAAATTGATTATATTCTTTTTTAGGAAATCCACTACGGTAATTATATAAATTATAAATAGCAAAAAAAAGTTCATGATTTTTGCACCAATCTTTTGCACCTTCTAATCCAGCTTCAAAGGGTATTCTAATAAAAGAGATTAATTCTTCATCCGTAAAATTTGGTAGAACCCAAGTTTGTTTAACAAAATCAACAACATTAAGTAGTTCAGCTTCTGTATCAATCATTTTATTAGTCATTTTGTATTCCTATGTATTAAGATAGGTATATTATAATAAATAAAAGAAGAGAATGCAAATTAAAAGTTCTTAAATTTGTTCTCAATTGTTATATTATTTAAATCATAAGTAGGGCGTTGGCTATTATGTAGAAAAGAAAGATTCGCCTTACAATTAAGAAATAAACAAACATGAGCAGAATAAATACTTTGAAGTATTTTATGTTTTAATGCTTCACTAAATGAATTAACTTCATTAAAAATAATAAGAGAAGAGTCCATATTTAAAGCCATTGAAAAAGAAGATTCATCATCATCATAAACAATGTGGTTGATATTAAAATCCAAACATATTTTTTGTTCATATTTTCCTATCATACTTTTTTTAGTATTCTGTCCATAAAAATCATAATGAACATCAGAAAACTTTTTAATAAAAGTAGGCAAAAGAATAAATTGTTTTTCATTAAAATAAAAAAAAGAAAAAGTATTATCAATTTGATTCATAAATGAAAGGTCATTTGGTTTTATAACATTATTTTTCATTAAATTTCCTTAGTTATATATTACATCAATTTTATCGAGCAGTTTTTGATAAGTTAAATTTTTAATTTTTAGTCTTTTACTTAAAAAATCAACATCTTTTTTTGGTAGTTTATTTTCTACTATTGAAAGATATAAAAGAACATTTTTAAGATAATAACGTTTACCAAATTTTAAATTAGATTCAAAACAATCTTCGAAAAGAACGTTGTTGATATATTTTGAATAATTATTTTTAAGTATTTTCTTGTTTTTATTTAATATTAATTTAAAGAAATCTTCATCAGAAGAAGACATTAAAATAAGAGTAACCTGATCACAATTTAAAGAAAAATCTAAATCTGGATGTTTAATTAATTTATTCAAGAAATCAAATTCAGAATATTCAGAGAAATAAAAAAGTAATCCAAAATTATTACAAGTAATATTTGGATTATAGTTTTTACTTTTTAATATTTTAAGAATTTCTTTTTGCTTTAAAAAGAATTCACCGTTTATATGTTTAATTAACTTATTATTGTTTTCTTCATTCATAATATATTCCTAGAAATTTTCAAAATCTTCTTGCATTTTAATTTTAAGTATTTTTTTTATAAAATCTTCTTCATGAAGTTTCTTGTTTAATAAAGAAGACTCATTTAAAAGATAATATTTTAGTTTAGGTATTTTTAAAAGTTCCTTAATAAAATCATAATTATCATCGCTTTCAAAATTAAAATTTAAATTATAAGGAAAGGAAGATGTATTATTAAAAAGTTCAACACTTTCGAAATTTCCATTTATACAAAGTTCACAAAAAAGTTTATAATCTTCTTCATCAATAATATAATTAAATTTTTTAACAATATAATTAAATAAATTAAAAGAAGAGTAAGCAGATTTATATATCATTTTTTTTATTGTTTCATTATCTTGAAAACGTTTATCATTTAATAAAAATTTAACAACTTCATCATATCTTTGTTGATGTAGAATATCATATAAAATTCGATTATTATGATAATTAACATTAATATTAATTTTATTCAAAAAAAAGTCGGCTAATAAAATATTTGGAGAACAACTTAAAGAAGAAATAAAAATATGTTCGAGTTGATCACCAGAAAAACCTTTATAATTTTGAATAATATCAATAACAAAATAATAGTCTCTTAGTTTTGTTGTTGTTAAAACTAATTCACAAATTTGATCTGCATTTAAATAGTTAATTTCTTCTATTAATTCATTTTTGCTTAATCTTTTTAATTTTTTATAAAAACTAATTTTAATCATGATTTTCTCTTTTAAAAATTGAATTAATTATAATATAATTAAGATTTAAAAGCAATAATTAATAACAGTTGATTTTATTTATATATTTAGGTATTATTAATGAAAATTGGAGAAATCATGAAAGTAATTAAAAATAGTTTAGATTTTAAAGATGAAAATAAAATATTTATTTTAAATCATATAGCAAATTATGATGAAGTAATAATAGTTGCAGAAATGAAATTTCTATTAAAAGAAGAAGAAAAAGGTACGGTTTTGGAGTCAATTTATCCATATTCTGATATTCTTTGTTATTTTGGTATGAAAAATAAAGAATATTATTATTTATTATTTTTTAAAACACAATCAGAAAAAGATTATGGCTTTGTTTTTAAAGAAATATTATTTGAAAAATTTAACACAGAAAAAATCTATTTAAATCCTTATTTTAAAAAGAAATATGATAAAAATAAAGAGTTAGATAAATATAAAAAATATTTAATTCAAAAAAATATAGTTAAATTTTAAAATTAGAATATTAAGTTTTATTCCATAATGAATAAAATTCTTCAAAAGAGAAAGGTTCTTCTTTTCCTTCTATAATTTCGCTTGGATAATAAAGGTAATCAGAATTAAATTTATTTCCAAAGGCTAATGTTAAAAAGTAAAGCATTTCTTCACAAGAGTATTGTTCTTCATTATAATTTAAACAATTATTATATAATTCTTTAAGTTTATTTTTATCAGAAATAGGATTTAAAATTAGAGGTTTGTAATTAATTACTTTTTCATAAACATTTTCAATATTAAAATTTTCAAGAAGATTCATAATATCAGGATGAACATGGTCAATAAGGGATTCTAATTTGTAGATATTATAATTCCAATTTTCATCAAATTTTTCTAAATCTTTTATTATATTTAAAATTTTGTTCTTCATAATGACATTAGTTTTGTTTTTAATAGCTTTTTTTAAAGTTTAACAAATTTATAAAAACTCTGAAATTCCTTTTTAGCTATTTTAAAAGTCCATCCATATTTTTTTAATATAGCACGAGTATCTTTTGTTTTAATTGTAAGCAAAGAAGAAACTTCGAATTCAAGTTTAACGATTCCTTTTCTTGCTAAGTTTTCATACATGAATATAATCATTTTAGCAATATCATTTTTATCATACACTTTATTTTCTTTAATTTTATTGTGAATAATTAAATTCAATATAACTTCTGCTGAAAGTGTTTTTTGATATAAATTAAAAAATGTTTTGTAATCATAGATAAAATCAAGAAATGTTTTATATTCTATATTTTTAATAAAACACTGACAAACAGTAGAGAAATCAAGAGCAATACAATGAATAAGAAAGTTGTGATCTATGTCATATTTTTTAAGAATATGATCAGAGAAGTATTCAGCTTTTTTATTGTTAGGATTATTTTTAGGAAATATAAAAAAATTAGAAACTTGATAATCAGGATATTCAATTTCTTTTAATTTTTTATAAGTTTCTTGTTTATTAATAGATTCTGATTTTGGTTGATTATGACTATTAAAATTATGATAAGTAGAATAGAATTTAGAATCTAAAATAAAAATTCGTTTTTTATTTTCAAGTTTTATACAATGATCGATTTCGGTAATTAATCCATCTATTTCAAATTTATCATTTATTCTACGATAACACCCTTGTATTTGTTCTTTATGTTCTTTAATTTCATTAGGAATGAGTGATTCAACCATACATTCCCAAATATCTTGAATATCAGTACAATATTCGGTTTCTAAATCATTCTTGCCTTCTGCTGATATATTAAAGTTATCGTAAATACCTTTTAATATATGAGCTATTTGTATTTCTCTATCTCTAAAATTTTCATCGATAAATTGATTAATAATCGCTTTTATTTGTTGTATTGAGTAATCAAGAAAAATTTCATCATCAAAAAAATTTTGTTGAAAAAATATTTTCCAAGCATTTGAAAAAGTATACATATAAATTTTATAAAAATCATCAGAATTTGAACGTTTTTTATTTTTAGAAATAAATGAATTATAAATAACTCTATTATCTTGTATTAATATATCTTGATGTTGTAATGTTTTTTGCCAATTAATTTTTCTATTATTATTAGAATAAAAGTGGTCAAATAAAATAAAGTTATCATTTTCAAGGTAATCTATAATTAATGAGATATATCCATGTAGTTTATTATTATGATTATAAAATTGAGCTTGTTCTGATATTTGTTCTATATGTTTGTTTTTAAAATAATATTTTTTAACAACATTTGAATATATTGATAGTAATTTAAATGATTCAATAGGAGTCATTTCTTTTTTTGGGGTGATAAATTTAGGAAGAAGAAAGCGTAATTGATTGCGTTTATCGTATTTAAACCCAAAAAACTCATCACTATCTTCAAAAATATCAGCCGCAAATTTAAATTTAATCATCAATAAAGATATCTTTTATATACTTTGCACTAATAACTTTAGAGAATTGTTGTTCTTTAAAAACTTCAGAACGATGGTGTTTAAAAACATCAAAAAACAAGTAATGAAGTAATTTATTTTTAAAATCAGATTCACTAATAATATCATTTTCACTTTTTAAAAACCACTGCCCAATACATTTATTTTCTGATTCTAGGTGTTTTATAATAATTTCATTAATAAACTTCAAAAATTCTAACCAGTTTTTATTATATCTTTCAATTTTAACATTCTTTAAAGAAGTCTCACGATAATTAATAGGAATATATTTCATATGCCATCGTCTTTTAAATGCACTATCAATAGGAAACAAAGATTGATCAGAAGTATTCATTGTAGCAACAATAAATAAATTAGGTGGTAAGGTTAATTCATTAATAGGCATGTTTTTTACGTTAATATATTCTAAATATTTTCTAAGTTCTGGATCTGTTTTGATAGGATATTCAGAAATCCCGTTTTTATCTCTATCTAATAATTGAAAAATATTCCCAAAAATAGCAGAACAGTTACCCCTATTAAGTTCTTCAATAATAAGATAAACAGGCTCTTTATTAGTTAAAAGATTTTTATAAGCTTTTGTATAAGCATTAAGAAAAACCCCTTCAACATATTGATAAAGAATAACGGGTTCTTGACCTTCTACTTTATTTCCATAAAAATCAGTATAGCTACCTTGTGAAGTTTTATGAGATACAGTAGGTTTATATTGACCTACAAAATCAAAATAAGAGTATTCTTCAAAAAACATGACTCGAAAAATATTTTCTGAATTTATGTTATTAAGTACTTTTTTAATGTTGAAACTTTTACCAGTGCCAGGCGCACCATAATATATTTTATTAAATTCTTTCATATTATTAATCACTTCTATAAATGTATTTTATTATTTTAACTTAAAAATAAATCAATACAATAGGATTGCTTAATATGAAAATATTTAATTAGAATTTTTTAATATTAAGAGATAATAAGTTTTTTTTACCATTATTTTTAACATATTCATTAAATTCAATTAAATCATCAAATTCAAAATCAAGAAAAAATTCATTAAAATAAGTATCAAGAGTAGAATTCCAATCTTCCATTAAATAAAGCACTGAGAATCCTTTTTTGAATTCTTCTTTTTCAAGATCTATAATATTTTTGTTTGTTATTTTTAAATTAAAATTTAAATCAAAAGGAAAAGAAAAGTCAGGTTGGTTGACTCTTGACATTATAAAATGAGAATTTTCAAAAGGTTCAGTATGAATATATATTAATAAATGAATAAAGCTAATTTTTTTAATTTCATTAATCTTATCATTTTTTTTGTAATTTATATTATTAAAAAAAGGTTTACAATTAAGAATAAAAGAAAGATGTAATGAATTATTTAAATGTTCTTTATTTTTTAAATTCATTAATATATCAGACCATAATTTATGATCGGAATATATAATTAAATAAGAACAAAGACTATCAATATAAAAATTATCAGTTTGCTCTTCTAAAACTTTTTTAAATAATACTTTATCCTCATTATCAATACAATAAAGACAAAAATTTTCTAATATTTTTTTTAATTCTATTAAACCTTCTTTCTGAAATAAGTCTTCTTTAAATTTATTATATATATGTTGTTGTGTATTATTCATATTTTCGCCTTTAAAATTTATCTATATTCAGAGCCAATAAATTTTGTCTACCGTTATTTTTAACATATTTGTTAAATTCAATAAAATCATTAGCTTTAAGATTAATAAAAAAAATATCAAAATAAGAATCAATTATTTTTTTCCAATTCGGTATTAAATATAAAATTGAGTATCCTTTTCCAAATTTTTCTTTTTCTAGTTTAATAATAGTATCTATATTAATATCAAAATCAAAGTTTAAATAAAAAGGAAAAGAAAAATCAGGTTGATTAGCTTTTTTATATATATTTTTTTTATCACAATAAGGTTTTTGAATATAAGATAATAAAGTAATAAAACTAAATATTTTTATATTTTCAACATATTGAGGTGATTTTTTTAAATCAATATTATAAAGAAAAGGTTGACAATTAAAAATAAAAGCCGTACTTAAAGAATTTCGCAAAAAAGATTTATAATCTATATTTTCTAATATATTTTTCCAAATATTATAATCAGAATACAAAATAATTTCTTTAAATAATAAATCAATATTGTTATATTCTTTAATATCACTCTTATTTTTAATTTTTCTAAGTTCAAGTTCAATTAATTTTTCAAATAATAAAGTATCATTATTCTTAACACAATCTAAAACAAAATTTTGTCTTACTTCTTCTTTATTAAATTTATTAGATTTATAATAATTTTTATTATAATTGCTTAGTTTCATATCATGTGTATTATTCATATTTTCACCTTTAAAATTCTTTTATTTTTTCAGCAGTTGTTTGTATTTTTAATTCATTGATAAAATCTTCACCAATATATTTTTTTATATGATCGTGCTCTAATAAGATATTAAAAAAAATTTCTCTATGATCTTTATATTTACAAAATTGTCTTATAAAGTGTTTAGAATCTTCACTTTTATAATTAAAATCATAATTATAATAGAATCTATGATATGAAGATTCTTCAAATATTTTTATCATTTTCTTTTTTCTGCTTATACAATTTAAAGCAAAAAATATATTATATTTAGCATTAATTTCAAATTCAAATTCATCAATAAGGTATTTAACAATATGGTATTGTTCCATGCAAGATTCAGAAAAATATAACTCTAATGATTCTTCATTTACAAGATTTTTTTCTTTCATAAGTCTTTTAAAAATATTTAAATATCCATATGTGGCAATTTTTCTTGGAATAATGTAGTTACCATCAGAAAAATCAATATCAGTATGTTTTAAAAAAAGATTAACATATTTAACGTAAGGTCTTCTATGAATAATTCTCATAAAAAGATTTTTAAGTTTATCAGAGAAATCGTTGTAATTTTTGATAACTTTAAAAATAAAATCATCATCACTTTCATTAATACCAATGTCAATTAACTGAATAACATCTTCTAAATTGTATTCATTGATATCTTTTTTAAATTTTGATGAAAGTTTTAAATTATCAAAGATATTGTCATACTGTTGTTGTGTTTTCATAATGCGTCTCAGTGGATATTTAGGGATATGATAGCAAAATAAAAGAGAGAAGTCAAAAGAAGTTGAATATTAGTGTTTTTTTGTGTACAATAAGCGAATTATAAGGAGAACAAAATTATGCAATATTTGGTTATATTTAAGCAAGCAGGTGAAGGTTGCGACTATACTATTGGATGTGGAATGAATTATGAGATTATGGAAGCTGATAGTATTGAAGATTTAAAAGAAAAAATCACCTTTCCAGAAGGAAGAGAAGAATATTCTGTATTTTATCAAGGTTTTGGTTATGAAGAGATTATAGTTGTTCCTTTTGAACAAACAGAGCCATTGGATATTGAAGAATTAATAAAAACGGGTAATGCTTCTGATGAAGTTCTTGATGATGATGAAGAAGAATTGTCTGCTGATGAAGCTGAATTTGAAAGGTTGAGAAAGAAATTAGGAAAATAAGAAAAGGCTCAAAAGAGCCTTTTTTTTAAAAGTCATTTATACTTGAAGCTATTAAATTCGTTTCAAGAAATGTTTTAAAATCCTCTGGTTTTATTTTTCTATTTTTAATCATGTACTGTTGTTTGGTATCAAGACAAGAGTATTTTTTATTTTTTAAAAATAAATTAAGAGGCTTAGTTATTAAAATATAATTAAGTGTAAAATTACTTTCTATATCAATTTTTTTTGGATTATAAAGCTTATACATAACTTTATAAAAATTTATAAATGCTTGATTATTTTCAATATTAATCTTATTTAAATACATTTCATTAAATAAAAAATGAATAAAAGAAAGAGCAGAATGATAACAAGAATAACAAAAAGTTGCCTGAATTAATATATCATTGGCATATTTTTCAACAGATATAATATTCTTACTTAAAGAAAATTGTAAAAGTGCTTTATCAAAATAAATGTTATTAATTAAAATTTTTTTTCTATCATTAATAATATCAATTAGTATTTTTTTATTATAAAGAAATAAAAAATAAAATAGTCCATATTTTTCTTCATAACTTCTATTTGAATCTTTGATATGATGTAATAAAATTTCAAAATCATCTTCTGTTAATTCAATAAGTTTATTTTCAATTAAAGATTGAGAAATTTTATGTTTAAGAGAATTTTTCGTATTTTTAATAAAATTTAAAATAATATTTTTATTAAAATATTGAGCAGTTTTTTTATTGTTTATTAAGTATTGTAGCGATTCTATGGAATGAAATTCAAATATTTCATCTAATAAAGAGCCTTCATTAAATTTAAATTCTGTTATATTTAATAAAAATTCCATTGTCTTTATATTATCATGTTTACAAGCCCAAAGAAAAGCAGTATAAAAATGCTCTTGTTTTCTATATATTTTTTTATTAAATATTGATTTTAAAAATGGAATCCCTTTTTCAGAAGAGCCTAAATTGGAAAAAATATTTTTATCTAATTTTTTATTGTTTTTAAGCAATAAAAGTTCAAGAATATATAATTTATCCTGTAAATTAAATTCATTGACATATATGATGTCACAGTTTAAATAAATAGCATAATTCAATGATATTTTAGAAATAAATGATTTTTTATTTAGATATTTCTCAATTTTTACAAGATTTTGTTTTTTAATATGTTCAAAGAAAAAGTTTTTCTTTTTTTCAAAAGAAAATAAAGATTTTAAGTTTTCTAAGAACATATTTTTTTCCTCAAAGTATTTTGTTTATTATAATCCAAAATCATTAGAAAATCAAAACAAAAGGATGCCAAAGCCTTCTTTAATTTCCTTGCACTTTTGTTCTGTAATTTCTTTTGATTTTTCTGTTCCTTTTTTTAAAATGTTAATTAGTTCACCTTTGTCTTTCATTAAAAGCTCTCGTTTTGCTCTTATAGGAGTAATCATTTCAATAAGGCATTCAGTTAATATTTTTTTAGTTGTTCCGTCACCTAATCCTCCACGTTGATAATGTGCTTTTAATTCATTTAAATGTTCTTTATCAGGATAGAAAGCATCTAAATAAGAGAATACAACATTTCCTTCAACTTGACCTTTTGATTCAATAGTTAAGTGGTTAGGATCAGTATACATTTTATTAACTGCCTTTTTGATTTGTTTATCAGTAAAGTCAAAATTAATTGTATTCCCTGCTGATTTTGACATTTTGCTTTTTCCATCAAGGCTTGGTAATCTTCCGATATTTCCTAAAAGAGCTTCACATTCTTTTAAAACAGGTTTTTTAATAATAGCGTTAAGTTTTCTAACAATTTCATTAGTTTGCTCTATCATAGGAAGTTGGTCTTCACCTACTGGAATAAGAGTTGCTTCAAAGGCAGTAATATCTGCTGCTTGACTAATAGGATAAGTTAAAAAACCTGCTGGAATTGATTTATTGAACCCTTTATTTTGAATTTCATTTCTTACAGTAGGATTTCTTTCAAGCCTTGAAACAGTGACTAAATTACTATAAAACATAGTTAATTCAGCTAATGCAGGTAAGCCTGATTGTAAACAAATTGTGGTGATATTAGGATCAATACCTGCTGAAATATAATCAGCTACAACATTAATAATATTATCAGCTACTTTTTGTGGGTTATGTCCATTGTCAGTAAGTCCTTGCATGTCAGCAACAAGTATTGTTTGGTTATGTGTATGTTGTAAATCTACACGTTGCATAAGAGAACCAGCCAAATGACCTAAATGAAGTTGTCCAGTTGCTCTATCGCCTGTTAAAATAGTTTGTTTTTTCATAGTATATTCCTCATTAAATTAGTTTTAGTTTGCCACTGAGGTATACTGAAAGATTTTTGAAGGGTGTTTATTCAAGTAGACCGTCAGCGGTCTTTGAATAAATAAATATCAACACCGCTCTTATGAAAGAGAGTGCCACCAAGAAATTTGAATTGTAAGTTTTTTAATTGTGTTCATTTTTATCACCTACGTTAATTTATAGTTATATTCTACATTAAGAAAAAAAGAATTGCAAGAAAAAATTGATATTAAAAATTTTTACTATTTTGTATTAATTTTATAATTTTTTGTTTTTCTTTTAAAGATAAATTTTTATCTATTTCTATTTTTTCACCATTTAAATACCATTCTTCATCAATGCGATTGTTATAAAAATCATCAATGATTATTTTTATATCATCTTCATTACTTAAATTATTAAAAGATTTTAATGGAATATGAGAATGATATCTTTCAGCTTTAATATAAGCAGGAAAAAAATCAGAATGAATTTTTCGATTTTTATAAAAATATAAAGAAGAATTATCTTTTAAATAAACTTTATGATTGTTTATTTCTTTTTTAGCCAAATAACAGAACGGTTCAATAAATAAGAGGAATAACATGTTAAGTGGTTTATAAATAAAATATTTAATAAAAAATAAGAGAAGGACAATATAAATAGCTGAATGAAATAAAGTTTTAATGATATTAAGAAAAGAATATTCAGATAAAGAAGAGAAGAAATTATAAAAAACAAAGCAAACAACAATAAAAGATGTAATAACTTTAAAGATATCAAAAATTAGAAATAATGTATTTGAGTATAAAAAAGGCATTTTTTTTTCGAAAAAAACATTGGCTGTTTGTCGATATAGCTCTTTGAATTTATTAGAATGACTTAATCCTCTATAACTAGGATCTTTTATTTTTGCCGAATTATCTATTGCAAATTCTTTAATAGAGTAATAAGAAATAGCAAAAAGCAAAAGAAAGCTATGAATAAAATTTTTAGTTTCAAATCCGTCATTAAAAGCAAACATAAGGCTTATTGAAATAATAGAAGCTGGAATAGGCAAAAGTAGTAATGAAATCCAAGCCTTTTTCAAATTGTACATAAATGATCCTTTAAAATTATGTGTTGATTATAACAAGAATCAATTAAAAATCAATTAAAATATATTATTTATAATTAAAATTTGATTAAATAATTAAATAAATTATTATAAAAGTATTATTTTTAATTAAAAGGAAAAAGTATGTATATAAAGTTAGATGATATCTTATCAAAAGAAATAGATAATCCAGATAATTTAGGTTGTATAAATCTTGATTATAAAGGTGTCAATATAAATGTATACGGTGTATTACATGCTATTACAGGTGGAACGAATCGAGATTATGTTAATTTTGTTTTGGATACTATTGAAAAAGAAAAAAGAATAAAGTTTTGTGAAAAATCAATGAAAGCAATGTATAAAGGATTAGATGTAGAAGTTGATGATTGGTTACAGATAAAGCCAAAAGACGCATTTTTAATGTCATTTAAATCTTGTACAAAATTTTGGTATTTTCATACATTAATGAAAACAATAATAAGAGAAAAATTAAATAAAAATAGCAAATTTGGTTTTAATAACATAAAAATACCAACAGAATTATCAGGTGATAGAAAATTTCATTTACTTGAACCAAAGGAAAGAAGAATTTTTGCAGGTTTCCCAATACCAGAACAGTACTTTAATTTAAATTTAAAAAGAAGAAGAGGAAAAAGTAATCAAAAAATTCAGTTTGCTGATAAAGATTGGGACTGGTTATCTTTTGTTGAGCCTTATGCCAATATTCCAATGAGATCTATACATATGATAGAGTATGTAACGCAATATTGTATAAAAAATAATATAAAGGAAGCTGCAATATTTATAGGAGAAATTCATAACTCTGATATAGAATGGTTTGTTAATAATAAAGAAAGATTGTCTGAAAATATAAATCAAGCAGCTAAAACAATAGAAAATGAAGTATCTGAATTATTAGAAAATAAACATAGATATAAATACTTTTATTATATTTTATCATTATTTTCAGGTGCATTATCTGGAATGCTTATTTATGCTTTTATTGCTGTTTTAATAATGTTATATTATTCATAAACTTAATACATTATTTGAATATTTAAATTTGAAATTTTTATTAAATAAAGATTGAGAATAAGAACAAATATCATGTAAAGCTTTTTCTGCTTCTTTTTTTGATTTATAATATGATTTAATTTTTTTCTCAAAATTATCTTCATTAAAAAAGGTAAATACTAACGCATATTCTTTTTTAACAGGAACGATATCTATTGTAGACAAGTTGTTGAGATTAATTAAAAGAGTATTATCCAATTTAAAAATATTCTTATTTTTATTTATTGTTTCATTGTTATATTCAATAACAGAACTAAAATCATCTCCAGATTTTACTCTTCCAATTGCAAAATCATTTTTAATATGATTAAAAATAGAAAATATAAAACGATTTTTTTTTGCATATATAAAGTTAATATGATTTAAATTAATAATAGAATTAGAATTTTGAGAAATAAAAAATGGATGATTATTGTTTAAAGAATCCAAAAAAGAAGTAATATTATTAAATTCTTTTTCAAAACTACTTTTAAAAAGAAAAGAAGAAAACGTTTCGTCTTTCACACCTATATCTTCTTGAGAAATAAAAGAAATTTTACCACCATTTTTGGAAATAATAGAATAGAAATTAAGATTGATATAATTAATATCATGAGAACTATAAATAACAGGAGTACTAGGATCATACTGAACCTTATAGCTTTTAATAGTTTTGATTTCTTCTTTTAGCTCTTTAATTATAGATAGTAAATCTTCATCTTTCATAAAATATTCTCTTAAAAAATTTACTATATTATAAAAGATGAAGTTAGGTAAGTCAATGAAAATTAATGGCAATCCCAATTACAGAAAGCATTATCAAAATTTAAGTTTTTGAAATCTTCCTCTGGAATAACGATTTGAAAAGAACCAGCGTCACCAATACAAAGGTGGTCGCAATATCCAAGTTGAAGAATAGTAATTTCTCCTTCTTCACGAACATCGTGCTGAGTAAAATAAGGGAATCCACCAATATAGTGTGGAGGATTTTCTATTTCTTCATATTTTTCATAAAAGTAATCTTCAGCATCTGTATCTTCATCTTCTTCAAATTTATTTAATTCTTCTTCAAATTGTTCAAAATCATTTGTAAATAAACTTGGTGTAATATTTACTTTTTGATTAAAAATAATAGATAAAGGTTTTTCAAGATAAAATGGATCTTCAATTAAATCTTTATTTTTTATTTCAATTTTTTGTTGTGGCAATTTTGTATCTTTATGAAAAATAACTTTTCCTTCGTTATCTTTATTACGATAAAACATCTCAGAGCCAGAACACCAAACTTGTAAAATTCCTTCTTCGGGATAGCCTTCAAGTTTTGGCATCTCTTCGAAGTTGATTTGTAGAATAAGTTTCATGTTTTCAGGTGGTGTAAATCCTTTTGGTGTATAACCTTCTCCATCTCCTATAAATGAAGATAAATAAGATTTGATTTTTTCTTCGCTTAAAGAAAAAGAAATGGCTGGTTTAAACTTTAATTTTATTTTACTAATTAAAGAATCAATATTTTTAAATAATGGCATTATAGTTCTCCTATTTATAGAGTAAACTTAACATAATTTAAAAAAAATAAAATGATTATGGTTTTATTTTTCTTGTTTTTTTAGGTGTTTCTGATTTTAATTCTTGTTTGTTTTCTCGTTTTTGAAAATTAAACATTTCAAGCAAGTCATTTGGAGATTTAAACATAGTTAAGTTATTTTGATTATCTCTTTTGGAAAGAATTATATCCGCTAACATGGAAAAACTATATTTATTTAAAGATGTTTCTTTACCTGTAGATAAATTCTTAGAAATAAAAGTTTGATAATTTCCTTTTTCCCTTAAAAATAGTTTTACACTTTCAGCTTTTATTTTATTGTCTTTTGTTATGCGTCCTACAACAAAAACTTGTCCATTGTATTTTTCTTTATTACGAAAAACCTTGTTTCTAAATTTTTCAGCTTCTTCTTTATTAAAAAAAGATAAGTGCTCTTGATTTTCTTCTATGCGTTTTTTTTGTATGTCTTGAAGAACTTTATTTTTTAAAAATAAATTCATTATATATCCTTATAATTATAATTAAATTATAACATAAAAAAAAATATAATAAATTATAGTTGCTTAATAACAAAAACTTTTGAGTCAGTATTAAGTATTTGATTGTTACCTAATTCAGCTAAATGTTCATTCCAATGACAATGACCTGCAATAACTAATGAGTTACCATTTTTAATAAAAAAGTTAGCTATATTGTTATCACCAATTTGCTTTGGTTTATTACCTTTTGGAGTTTGGTGTAGCAGAAATATATCAGAGTTTTTTAATTTAGGATTATTTAAGCATTTAAGATAGTTTTCTTCTGATTTTCTTTGTGGTCTTTTTTCGTTACCAATAATGCCAGATACACCAGATATTTTAATATTAGATATGTTTATAGAAGTAGAGTCCAAAACGGTAATATTTTTGTTTAATAAATCATTATCAACAGAGTCATGATTACCATGTACAGCAATAACTTGTTCTGTTATATCTGAAAAAGCATTTAGTACAGTTGTCACATTTCCACTTGCACCATATTTATTAAGTTCTGGTTTGTCATAGAGATCACCTACTGAGATAATTAGTTCAAATTTAGGAATAATATTAAATTCTTTTAAAAGAGCAAGTTCCTCTGAAACAGCAACGCCAAGAAGTCGATTATTATGTTCATCAATTTCTCTTCCTTGCAAATCAGAAGTTGCAATAATAGAGGAAATATTATCAGGAAGTTTGTCAACATAAGCATAATAGAATGGTAATGTACAAAAACGCGGTTTTCCTTTACCAGAAGATCGATAATTTAATTCATGAAAAGGTTCTTTGTCTATTTTTATGATTTTCATATTTTATATACTTTTTATTAAATTTTTATTTTGTTCTATATTAATACTTTCTGGATTTTTAAATGTATTGTTGATACGTTCTACTCTTTCAGAAACAGTTAATTCCTTTAATCTTTCTTCAATATAATCAAGTATTTCAGTTTTTTTAGACATTTCTTTGACTTCTTTCTTAATAAAATCAAATATAATATCTTTATCCTCTCTTATTTTTTCAATTGAGAGTGTTTTTATTTTTTTAAATAATAAATGATAGGCAATATCACTTTCATTTTCTGTTATCAATTTATAATCTAAAATACTATTGAGGATATTTTTATTTTTTTCATTTAAACTATCAAAAAAGTTATTAATCATATTAATATCATTAGTTGAAAGTTTTTTATTTTTTATAAAAGAATAAAAATTTTTAGATTTAAGTTTTATATCATTTTTAAAGATAGAATGAAATTTTAATTTAGTTGTAATTATAAAAAAGATTAATCCAACTATAAGAAATGATATTAATGAAGATATTTTAAATGCATCTATTGAAATAATTAAAAATAGTATATTAACAATAAAAAATTGAACACAAAAAAAAGAATCTTCAAAAATAAAATTTACAATAGAGTTTTTTTTGCTTTTTTCAAGATTATTAATTAAATTGTTGAATTCTGTTTTTATTTCTTTTATATTATTAACGTCAACAATGTTTTTTATCTCTAAATTTTCCATAAGAACTCCCAAAATAGAAATTAATTATAAAACATTAAAAGAAAAAGTCAATTAAATAAAATAATTACTTAAATTTAGGTCTTTTTGTTGAGTATGTCTTTTTCTCTCTCCAAGAAGTTTCAAGTTCGTCAAGATATTCTAATTGAATATTTTCAATAATAATATTTTTAACAGTAACTTGTCTTGGATCAGCAATAAGGTATTCAGGTTCATTATCTACACAACCTTCTCCTGAATAAATAACTAAATCATAACCATTTTCTCTTGCTTTTTTAGCTTCTTCTCTTGAAGTAGTTTCAAGTAGTTTGTTATAGGATACTTCACTTACAATTACTCTATTTTCAGGAAGAGAACTATCGAATCCAATACTTTTCAAAAATTCAATATTACTTTGTGATATTTGTTTTATATTATTAGAGAAAAAATTAATATTATCGTCAGGTTCTGCAAGTTTACTGTATTCAACTTCTTCTAGTGCATCCATAAAATCATTGATATCAAAATTAGAAGTATTTTCTATTTCTCTTATTTTATCAAAAAAAGATTTAGGTGTATCATTTATATCTATATTATGTTCTTTTGAATAATACTCATAAAACTCGTCCCAAACCTCACTGCCTTTATTTAACAAAAGATTAGTTAGTACTAACAAATCATTTTTAACATTTGGGTAATCATTAAGAAAATTTTCAGTGTCATTTAAAAATAATTGTTTATCAAAGCACTGATTTCTAGCAGCTTTGGCATATTTCCAAGCAACTTCAATATTCTTAGTATAACAAATCCAGTCACCTTGGTATTTATCATTTAAAACAGTTCTATTCTTAGAAGAACAATGTTTTTCGTATTTTCTATTTGTACCATGAAGTAGGTTTATGGTTTTCTGTTGTTTTTCTTGTAAATAATTTTCAATGTCATTCATATTATATCCTTATAATAAGATTATAACATAAAAATGAAATTGGTTATTTAAAAGTTATTGATTTTTTTTTCTAATGTTAAATTATTTAAATCAAAAACATTTTTTTTGTCATTAAGAAAAGATAAATCAAATTGACAATTCATGAAAACAAAAGATATGCCAGCGTCTACAGCACTGCTTAATTTGTTTATTGTTTCTTCATTTAAATATGAAGGATTATTAAAGATAACAATATCAGAATCAAACCTCATGGATAACATAAAGCAAAAATAATAATAATCTCTATGATGTTTATCTTTAAATTCTTCAAGAGGTGTTTGTGTTTTTCCAGTATAATCATACTTAACAACATGGCGTATATTGTATTTGTTTTCAAGTGGTTCAATAAAATCTCCGATTAAAGAGATTGTATTTTGATAAGGAAATTTTTTTGTATATTTATTTAAAAAAGTATCAATAAAAGAGGAATTTTTATCCTGAAAAAAGAAATGCCCACACCAATTTTCTTTTTCGTTTAAAAAATTCCAATTATTAGGAATATTAATCATTATGGCATCATTTGTTCCATACAGAAATCAAAACCTACAAAAAATGCTTCAACTTCTTTAATTGTATTAAATCTCCACTCTTGATCTTGGTCTTCAAAAAAGATAACAAATTCTTCGTCTTCTTGTGTTAAATCCAGACACCATGATTTAAAGGCTTCTTGTAGTTCTTTAAATCTCATATAATACTCCTTGGTTTTTGTTTATTATATCAAAATAAAAATAAGAAGTCTATCAAAAAGATTTCATTCTATTTGATATAACGTGTTTTTTGAAATCATCGTATCTTCTTTCCCAATTGTTAATGAAATATAAATCAATGCTTTTTTGGAATTCTTTTATTTGATATAGAATATTAAATAAATAAAAATCTTCATTTTTTGCTTTATCCAAGCAAATATCACTTAATAGCGGTTTTAAAAATAAATATTTATTGTGATTTATTAATAAATTTAAATAATTAAATTTTTTAATTCTACACGTATTAAGCAGTAAGAAGTGATTGTTGTCCGTAATATTAAAATTTACATTTCTTAATAAATAATCAAAAATAACAATTTTATCTTTTCTAATAAGTAAAAATAAAATTTTATTGTCTGTTATTTTTATTTTTTTATTATCTACAATATATTTGATAACCTCCAAGTTTTCAATTACACAACCAGCAATAAAAGCTTCCTGATAATTAGAATCATATTGAAAGTCTTTATGATTTAATAAATATTTAACAACTTCAAGATTATTTTGAATAATAGCAGATCTAATAAATTTATTATTATAATAAGAAACATCTATTCTATCTTGATTCTCAAAGATATAAGATAAAAATTCAATATTTTTTGACATTTCAACAAGGTCGAGAATATGATTGTATAAAATTGTTTCATTCATTGAACTTAGAATATGTTTTTTTTTCTTAAAAAAATCTAAATTTTCATTTTCAAATTGTTCTTTAAGGCTTGGAATCTGTTTTGTCATAAATTTTATACTCTTGTATTTAATTCAAGCTATTTTAAAATAATCCTCTTTAAAAGTCAAATTGATAAAAATAAAAATAGAGAGTTATTCAGAAGTTTTGTTTGATGGTAAAGTAGAGGATTATAATCTTTAAATACAAAAAGAAGATTTAGGTCTTCTTTTTTTTGATAAAAAAATACTTGACAAAATAAAGCAAACAAAATAAAATGAAAAAAGCTTACGTAATAAATAGGAGGAAGCTATGACACAGTTAAACGTACAACTTTAAATAAAAAATTTCAATTCAATTCAATTGAGGACATTCTGTACTCGAAGGCGTTATCTACGCATCAATTCAAATCAATAAAATCACCTAAAAAATTTACAATGCCAATGCCCCCACCGAATATAACAGGTAAATTGCATATAGGACATTCATTATTTTTAACCATTCAAGATTCATTAGCAAGATATTATAGGAAATCAGGATATAATACAAACTGGATTGCTGGTTTAGATCATGCAGGTATTGCTACACATGAAAAAATTATTGAGAGATTACCTAACAGTTATTCTAATGACGATTATGATTTAAAGGCAAATGAAATAAAAAATGAGCACGGAAGTAAAATTACGGAACAAATAAAAAAAATGGGTGCAAGTTGTGATTGGAATAATTTACATTATACATTAAATGATAATTTTAAAACAGCCGCCTTTGAAGCTTTAAAAAAATTAAATGAGGGAAATTTAATTTATGAAGATTCAGGAAATATTTATATAAAAATGAAAGGAATGGCAAATAAACTGTTAAAAAATATTAAAAATAACAAGTTTATAATTAATGATATAACTCAACTTAATAAATTAATATATACCTTAGAAAATATAGAAGATTGGTGTATATCAAGACAAATTCGTTGGGGAATGGAAATGCCATTGTATTTCAAAAATAATAAAATATTAATATCACAGAATCCAGAAAGTGATTACTTACACTGTGGTTATACTTTTGATACTTGGTTTACATCTTCATTATATCCATTAGCAATATTAAATTGGAATACAGAAGATGATTCACTGTATAAAGAATATTATCCAACACAAATAATAGAAACAGGTTATGATATATTGTTTCCTTGGTGTGCAAGAATGCTAATGATGTGTGAATTTCTAACGGGAGAATATCCATTTAAAGAAATTTATTTACACGGAATATGCAGAGATAAGTATGGAAGAAAAATGTCTAAATCGCTTGGTAATGGTATAGATCCATTAGATATAATTGAAAAACACGGAACAGACGCTTTACGTTTTGCTTTAATAAATAAGAGTAAAGGAAAGGATATGAAGATAGATGAAGAAGATTTTCAAAATGCTTCGAAATTTATTAATAAAATATATCAATCTTTTAGATTTATTAATATGCATTTAGAAAAAAATAATATAGAGCCATTGATTAATGAAAATGGTGATTATAAGGAAAAATTAAACAATTTAAAAGAAGAATTTATAAATGCTATGGAAAAAAGAGATTTTATAAATATATCAACTAAATTACAATATTCTTATAAACATCATTTTTGTGATAAATGGATAGAAGAAAATAAAAAAGAAATATTTGCAGGAAATGAAGAAATAATAAAACATGGATTATATATATTGTTATATTATATGAATATAATGCATTGTTTTACTCCTTTTATTTCTGAATTTATTTATGATTATTTTGGTTATGAAAATATAAATTATAAGCAATATGATTAAAGAAAGGGCTTTTTTTAAGCCCTTTTAATTTTTTGTTTATTTATTTTTGTATTTTTCTTAATATTATCAAAAACAAATATATCAGATTTTTTCATTTCCATTAGTGGGTTCTCTGGATTATCATAATTTATATTTATATTATCAACTATTTTTTCATTATCTGATAATAATCTTTTATTTTTCTTAAAAAATATATGTTTATCCATAATATTCGCATAAGTTTTAAATTGATCTCTGTTTATTTCAAATTTAATAATATCTTCATTGCTATCAACAATTTTATTATTGCTAATACTTTTAAAGAAGTTCTCAATTTCTAAATCATATTTTTCATCTTGAATTTTACTTAGTTTATTGTTATAAATTTGAAGATAAATATTAGGAGAATAAATACAAAGTTCTTTCATTTGTTCATCTGAACCCATAATATTTGCTTTTGTATAAGGTCTTTCAGCAATAATATCAGCAGCTAATCTATGATTTCCATCATAAATAATATAATCAACAAACGCTCCCATTTCAGGAATGCCTACATCTATGGAAATAGGTTTTTCTGGTTTATTTTTAACAAAATAAGCAATTTTTTTAATATGTTTTTCTCTATTATCTAATATTTCTTTTTCTGAATCCATATTTATTTTTGTCCATAATGGAGTTTCAACTAGTTCTTCTTCACCATTTTCAAGGCATTCAAGAACTTCTTCTTTTGTTATAGGAGTTTTTTGTTCCATCCAGCAAGCTAATGGATTACATATTTGACTTAATGTGTAAGTATCCACTTCGTGAAGAATTAGACTTTCAATATCTTCAAGTTTCCATTGTTCTATATTTCTAATATGTTGAGATTTTTTTAATTTATTAAGAATATCATTAATATCTAATTCTTTATGATACTCTCTTACTTTATCTCTTATCCATTCTTTTCTACATTTTTCTTTTTCTTTATATTCAGTTATATTATCAGGTGTAGGTATTAGATGAAAATCATGCATTAAATATAGAGAATCAGCAGATTCTTTAATAGTTATATCAAGCATAACCTTTTCATCTATATCAAAAATATGAGCCATTAGTTTTGACTGAATAGCATTCACTCGACATTCTCTTTCAGTTGCTTGTGTAGTAATGCTTGTGTAGTAATTGGTTCATCGTAATCTATACCATTAACATTAACTTTTGTTTTTGTTCCTAATGCATAATAAGGAAATAAAAGTCTTTCAGAATCTTCTTCAACGATATCAATGGCATGGGCTACTTCATGATAAAGAGCCATATAATGAATAGTATCAGCCCATCTACAGCCAAATTTAGGAATTAAGCTATCATTTTTTCTTTCATAACCTTCTGAAAAAGAAATATCATTAACGGTTAAACCAGTAATATGATTGGTTTCTTCAATATGTTTAATGATATCTTCTCTTGAAGTATTCTGATAAAGTATAGCAGCTTTCTTATTATTTAAAATTTCTTTTAATTCGTTCATATAAAGTCTCTTTTTTTATATTTTAACATAGATTTTTTTATTTCAACATGTTAAAATAAAAAACCGTATAGTTTGGAATTGAATTAAGGTTGGTTGTATAAATTATGAAAAAATATAAAAAAGCATTAGTATTGGCGGTAGGTGGAGGAAATGATTCTGTATCTACTGTATTATTGCAACTAGAGTTAAATAAACAATTCCATTATAAACCAGAACATATAGATATTGTAGCAGTATTACCTGATTGTTTAGAATATTACAATTTATTAAAAACTAAACATAATTTGATTAGTAAAATTACAGAAAATTCAAAAAGATTGGTAGGAAATAAAGAAATAAATTCTTTTCCTGAAAGGGTCTTATTTAATAATAAAAATTTATTTAAAGAATTAAATATAAAAAATATTTTTGGACTATCAATGGAAAAGGGTTCTATTGGTATATTAGAATCATTAAAGTATCTATTAAAAGAAGATTATGATTTAATATTGAGTATTGATGTAGGTGGTGATTTTATAGCCCATAAAGATAATATAGAAGTTTTATCACCAATGATGGATGGCTATATGTTGTATGCATTAAAGAGTTTGAAGTCATATATAGAAGAATCTAATAAGAAAACTGATATGTTATTTTCTGTATTTGGTTTAGGAACAGATGGTGAAAGTACGCCTGAAATGCTTGATAAAGCACTGGATTTATTACCTAATGTAAAAAGTTATAAATTTAATAAGAAAAATATAAGTGAATTTATAGATTTTTATTATGGTATTGTAGAGAAAGATAGGTATTCAAGAACAACAGATTTTACAATAAAAGAAATACTTGAAGAACCGCATGAAAACCCAACTTTATTTAGAGGTAGATTTCATACAAAACCAAATAAAAATGAAAAATCAAAAATATATTATGGAAATTTTAATCATTTTCAAGATAAAAAATTTTTTGGTAGATATTATTTATTTAAAGATATATCATTAATTAATAATAATTATTCTCATAAATCCAGAAATGGATTAGAATGGTTCTTAAAAGTACAAACTCAAAAAACAAAAATAAATCATGAATTAAATGGTCAAACTTATAATTTAGAAAAAATCATAAATAGTAAAAATTTTGATAAAGAAATATTGTTTTTTGGAACTCCTTCAAGAAAATTTAATAAAGAACAACAAATAGAAATAATTAAAGATATTAATGATATGTTAATAAATAAAGTTGTTGATTATGCAATAGTTTATAAAGAGTACATTGAATATTTGTCAGATAATATCAAAAAAATAGAATTGAAAAATGATTTAATATTAATATCTAAGAATGAAAAGATATTTCTTTTAGAAAAAATAATAAAAAAAGGAAACTTTAAATGAATTATTTAAAAAAGAAAAAAGAAAAAGAAATTATTAAACTTGAAGAATCAAAGAAAATTCTAAAAAATAAAGAATTAATAGAAAATATAATAAATTTAATTATATCTAAAAGTAATGAAGATATAAAAATAGAACATTATAACAAAAAAATTAAACAAGAAAGAAATGTTTCTTCAGAACTATTAAACGAAAAAAATAGTCTTTTTAATTTTTTGTTTATAAATAAGAATTTAAAAGAAGAAATGGTAGTAAGTTTTTCATTACCTTTTGAAAAAGATTCAAAAGAAATAGATTATAAATTTTATAAAAAAAGAAATGGAGATAAATTTTTTGAAAATTCTATAACAAAAATAAATAGAACAAGAATGAAATTTTTTAACTACATAATGGAAGTTATAGAGGAAATTATTTTTGGTGAAAATAAAAAAGTAAAAAAATATATGGAAGCATTTTATCAAGAAGTTAAGAGTAATCAAATTTTATTTGTAATAAATACATTAATTAATAAAAAAGAATCGAAAGAAAAAGAAAAATTTCTTAAGTTATTTACAAAAAATATAAATTATAAGGATTTTAAAGAAAAAATAGAAAAAGAAAAAGATTTTTATTTTTATTATCCAAGTATGATTGAATATAATGGTAAAGAAGGAATTATTTTTATAAGAAGAAATATAAATAAAGAAATAGTTAATGAAATAAAAAGTAAAGAACTAAGAAAAGCAACCCTGTTATTAAGGGATATTCTAACGAATGTATTGGTTGTTGATAATAAAATAATAACAAAAGAAAAAGAAGTGAAAAATTTAAAATTTATGAAATATTTAGAAAAAAACCATTTTAATAAAGTTTTTTTAATTAAAAAAGAAATGAAAAATTATTTAAATAAGTGTTTAATTAACGAGTTTTAATATATTTTTTAAGATATAAAGGTATTTAAATGAATTACTTAGAAAAGAAAAGAGAAAAAGAAATTATCAAGGTTAAAGAATCAAGAAGAATTCTAAAAAATCAAGAATTAATAGAAAATATAATAAATTTAATTATATCTAAAAGTAATGAAGATATAAAAATAGAACATTATAATAAAAAAATTAAACAAGACGAAAATAAATTTGAAGAAAAATTATTAGATGAAAATTCTTTTTTCAATTTTTTGTTTATAAATAAAAAAATAAAAGAAGAAATAGTAGTGAGTTTTGAATTAACTTACCAAAGAATTTCAAAAGAGATAAATTATAAATTTTATAGAAATGAGAAAGAAGAAAAACTTGATTTATATTCAGCAACAAGAATATATAGAAAAAGGATGGAATTCTTTATTTATATAATGGACACTGTAGAAGAAGTTATTTTTAGCGAAAATAAAAAAGTGAAAAAATATGTTGATGCATTTTATCAAGAATGGAAAAGTTCTGCATTTTTATTTACACTGAATAATTTGGTTTATAAGAAAAATTTAAAAGAAAAAGAAAAGTTTTTGAAATTGTTTGCAAAAAATATAACTTATAAAGAACTAAAAGAAAAAATGAAAAAAGAAAAAGAGTTCACTCTTTACTATCCAAGTGTAAGTAAATCGAGAGATTCAGAAAAAATGCTTTTCATAACAAGAAATATAAATAAAGAATTATTTGAGCACTTAAAAAATATAGATTCAAGAAAGTCAACATTGATGTTAAGAAATCTTTTAACAAATGTGTTAGTTGTTGATAATGAAATAATAACAAAAGAAAAACAGATGGAAAAATTAGAATTTATGAATTATTTAGATAAAGAAGAATATGGCTCTTCTTTTATCGTGAAAGAAGAAATGAAGTGTTACTTAAATAAGTGCTTAATTAAGGAATTTTAATATGTTTTTAAGAGATATAACAATAAAAAATGTAGAAGAATATAGAGAAAAATTGTATTCTACTACATTATTAAAAACAAAAGGTATTATAAAATATAATCCTGAGAGAAAAGGATTAAAATCAAATGCCACCTGTTATATTATTGAATTAGATTCTGGAATAACTGATTATTATAGGTATTGTGTTAATAATTATTATGGAATTAATTTAATTAAACCAAATTGGAATCCACACATTTCAATAATCCAAGGTGAAGAAGCCTTATTGTCAGAAAAAAGTACATTATGGAAAAAACATGAAAACAAAGAAGTGGAAATATTATATTATCCATTTCCAAGATATAGTGGCGATACAGATCAAAAATATGGTGCTGCTTCTGGTAGGTTTTGGTTTTTGACTATTGAACGTAGTTTTATTAATAAATTAAGAGCTGACACTCCCCATATCTTAAAAAAAGGGGGTTCTCTTTTTGTTTGCTAATCTCCTGTTCGCCTAAAATTAGACAACAGGTTTAATTAGCGAACCACCAGAGCTTCCTACTGCAAACTTCTCTATCTCAGTTAATCCTAAGCTTGATGGTAAATTACCTTCAACTTGAAGTTTAGTTAGTGCTAATACCGCAGTATTTAAGACCGTATCTAGACTCTTATATTCATTTCGCAATGAATCCGTATCAACACTATTTTCTTTGTAATATAATGCTAATAATGCACTATATAAATCTCTTTGTTGTGTTATCTCACAACAATTATGTATGCGTTGTGATAATGTTTTCTTATTATATTTTTCGCATACGTGACACAATTGAGATAACTTAGCTTGATAAGCATTAATGTCATACCATTCACCGCCAGCACTTTCAGCCTTGCGTTTAAGTGTAGTAACAAAATTACTTGGAGCACGAAATCCAATTGTTTTTCCGAATAATCCTTTTTGCCAAGCCTTATAATTGTTTTTTTCTATTTTAATAATATTGCCTAATTTTAACACTTCATTAGCTAAACAATTATGAAGGTATTGTCTTTTATCTTTTTGTTTGCGATATAAGTTGGCTAACTCATTTTGCAAACGCAAACATTTTTTAGTTTTAAACCATTTTTTATTTCCTTTTTTTATTTTACCATCTTGATAATTTTGTGGATTATTAAGAAGTAAAGAGCGAGAAATTTTACGTTGTATTTTTGTGATATCTTTTTGAATATTTTCTAATTCAAAACAAAAAGGTTTTAAAATAGCTTGTTGTTTTGAAACCGCAGCAATAGTAGAGACACCAATATCAATGCCAACTTCATTATTAGGTGACTGAAATTTTAATTTAGGTTTCCCTTCAACAACTAATTGTAAATAATATTTAAATTTATTATTAAATAATTTTCGTTTAATTCGACAATATTTAACTTTTTGATTTAAAGCGTGAGCTTCAATACCGTGTTTATCTTTTGTATCATAAATAACATTTAATAATAAATCTTTCCATTTAACTTTACCGTTTGAGAAAAAGATACAAGCATTCTTTTTACCAGAAATCGTTTTAATAGAATGCTTAGATTTAAAGCGTGGTTTACCACTTTTAGAAAATCTATAATCATTAACAGCGTCAAATGACCTATCGGAAATAACTTGAACGGTATCACCATCAAGATGATCTTTCATATAAGTGCTATTTTTTATATTAGTAGCAAATGATTGAAGAAAATTTTTCTTAAATTTATATTTTTTATCTAAATCTTGAAATATTTTTTTAGCTTTTGATTTATCAGTTTTATAGAGTTGAATGGCAACGGAATAATCGGGATCTAATTTAAGTTGCCTTAATCTATGAAAACTTTCAGCAAGAACAGTATTGTATAATTCTTGAAGACAATTAAATTTAATATTTAATTTGCGATATTGAAAATCATTAATATCTAATTTAAGTTCATGAGTAAAAGTTGACAAAAAAATATGCTCCGATTTTTATATATTATATAAAAAAAACCTATAAAAGTCAACAAAAATTAAAAATTCCTCCCCATAGATAAATCAAGGGGCTTCCTTTTTAATATTTTTGGTGAATTAAATTTAGAAAATATTAAAACACCTCATTTAACTATTGGAAAAAATAAAGAAAAATAATTAAAAACTTTTAATTTTTTCTTTAAAAATATATTGTTCAAGAACATAGTATGTATTTTCTGAATAATTATTTCTAACAAATTCAATAAGATGTTTTTGAATTTGTTTATATTTAAATAAACAAAAAAGCGATGGAGATATATTAACGTTATATTTATTGGAAATATTTAAACATTCTTCATTATGAGAAAAAAGTTCATTGGCATCTTCTTTTATAAAGGAAAAATCAGGTAGTGTTAAAAGATATTCAACGTTGCTAAAAACTTTTTCATTAAAACTATAAAGAAAATGATCAGTTTCTAAAAAATTAAGTTTTTTCTCATTATGAATAAACTCTAATAATCTTGTATTTGAATTAGAAAATAAATATTGTAATACTAATTTAATATCAAATTTAGGTAAAGAAATTAAAAATTTAAAAATTTCAATATAGTTTTCTTTAACGTTATAAGCATAATATTTAATGAAATATTGGATAATACGTCTTCCATTATCACTGGATATATCAATGGTATTATTTTCAAAAAAGGCTTTAAACATTTTTAAGCTTAAAATTTCATGTTCATCATATCCAAAATTAGATAAAAATATGCAAATATTATGAGTTAATATTTTCTCTTCATTGAATCTTTCATCTTTTAAAAGTGCTTTAACAGAATTCAATCTATTTTGTTCAATAGCTTGATATAAAATATCTTTTTTATGATCAATTTTAAAATCAATGCTTAAAATTTTATTAATAAGTTTAGTGTTATCATTTAAACTTGCCATAAGCAGTATTGAATTTAAAATTTTAGGTTCTAGATTTTTAAAATCAACTTTATCATGGTTAATAACAAATTCAATTAATTCTTGATTTCCTTGGTTAATAATATTGATTAGAGCAGTAGAGTTTCTTGCATTAGGATCAATACGATCATCTTCAATTAAAAGCTTAACAATATCGAGATAACCATTATAGCCAGCAATAATAAAAATTTGATTATCTTTTTGAGCAATATCAAAATCAGAATTTAAAAACTTTTTAACTGTATCAATATCGTTTTTCTTAACCGCTTTAAAAAGTTCTATATATTCCAAAATTAATCTTCCTTAAAAATTTTACACATATTGGCTTCAATAACAGATTCATCTTCTAATACAAAAGAGGGTTTGCCCGTTACCTCATGTGTCGATAATCCTTTTACGATAGCTAATTTACTTCCAGATTTAAAAGGTTTGCAAGAACGTTTAACTATTGTTTCACCGATAAGATTCTCATTAATATCTTCTTCTTTAATAGTAGAGATATGCTCAATATCTTTTTTATATATGTCTTTTATCATAAATTTGAACCCTTTGTTGTAAGTAATAACTTATTATAGCAATCTTAAAAAATATAATCAACAAAAAATAGTCATTGACAATTATAAATATAAAGGTTAAAAAAATATATAGAAAGGAATTAATTATGAAAAAAATATTATTATCAACATTTATTTTATCAAGTTTTAATGTTTTAGCATTAGAAGAAAAATCAAACTGTACAGTATCGGAATTGAATAAAGATAAATCACATTTTTGTTTAATAAAAAATGAAGATTATTATATAAAAGAAGTATTAAATGATATTAAAGAAAATCAAGAGATTGATTTATTTTCTAATTCGTATAATAAAAGATATAATCAAATAAAAAAAGTAAAAAAAATAAAAAATATATCAAAAGAATTATTTGAAAAAAATATAAATTTCGAAAATCAAAGAGGCTTGGCAATAATAACAACTGACGAAGGTGATTTATATACAACAAGGGTGGGGTATATTCAAAAAAATGGTCATTATTTAGAAATAGAAAATAATGAAATAGAAGAGTTTCAACTTGAAGAAATAAAGAATCCTAAAAAGATAATTTCAAGATATAATCTTTACGTTTTAGATAAAGATAATACTCTATGGAAGAAATCAAATAATGAATGGTCAAAGGTAGATATAAAAAATGTATATGATTTTGAATATACAGAAAATGGATTGGTTTATGTAGTATCAAAGTCAGGTATTTATTTTGGTGAAGACAAAAAGGAATTAAGTGACTTAGAATTAGAGTTAATGAATATAAATATTGAAGAATCGCTGTATAAAGATAAAATAAAGAAAGAAGATTATGAAGAATATGTTATAAAAAGCATAATAAATGAAAAATTAAATTTTGAAATATTGAATCTTGATCTTTTTCCAGATGATAAATTAATAGAAGTTAAAATAAAATTAAAAGATAAAGATTTTGAAGTTTATATGTGGGGTGGTGAATTAAGAGTAATAAAGAAAGGTGAAAATAAAAAGAAATATAATGGTTATTATGATTTAGATAGTTGTGTGAAAAGCGCTAATAAATTGAATTTATACGACATTAATTACAGAGAAGATAAAAGTAAAAATTTACCAGAAAAATATTCTTTGAAATATAATAAATATTTTATAGCAGATTATAAAAATATTATAGAAACAAAGTATAATGGAAATATATTATTTGTTAATCAAGAAAAAGAAATACAATATAATGCTAAATATTTAGAAAATAAAACTTCATTTTATAAAACTAAATCATCATCCATAATAAAATCACTAGAAAACGAAACTCATTATTTTGTATTAAGAAATACAGGTAAATTGACAGTAATAGATAAAGAAACAAATAATTTAAAAGAAATACTAAATGTGAATAGAATTGAAAAAGAAAAAAATGATGTAAAAATATTAATAGATCCCCAATTTAATAACCAACTTAAAGAGAATATAAATAAATATAAGATTGTAGATGGTGATGATTTACAAGCAATAATGAAATTGATAAAAGAAGAAAAAGTATTTGTTGTTAAATTTAAAGATATTGATACATTAAATAATATAAACTTTGAAGTATATTCAAATCCTATTTGTTTATATTAATAAAAAAGGAGTTAATTATGAAAAAAATATTATTATCAACACTTATTTTATCAAGTTTTAATGTTTTAGCATTAGAAGAAAAAGTGAATTGTACAGTATCAGAATTAAATAAAAATGAATCACATTTTTGTTTAATAAAAAATGAAGATTATTACATAAAAGAGGTATTAAATTATTACAACTATGAAGAAAGTAATAAACAACATGAAAGAGTTCAAGAAATAAAAAATATACCAAAAGAATTATTTGAAAAAAATATAAATTTCGAAAATCAAAGAGGCTTGGCAATAATAACAACTGACGAAGGTGATTTATATACAACAAGGGTGGGGTATATTCAAGAAAATGGTCATTATTTAGAAATAGAAAATAATGAAATAGAAGAATTTCAACTTGAAGAAATAAAAAATCCCAAAAAGATAATTTCAAGATACAATCTTTACGTTTTGGATAAAGATAATACTCTATGGAAGAAATCAAATAATAAATGGTCAAAGGTAGATATAAAAAATGTATATGATTTTGAATATACAAAAAATGGATTAGTTTATATAGTATCAAAGTCAGGTATTTATTTTGGTGAAGACAAAAGTGAATTAAGTAAATTAGAATTAATGAACATAGATATTAAAGAATCTTTATATAAAAACCAAATAGAAGAAAAAGATTACAAAGAATATGTTATGAAAAGTTTATTTAACGAAAGCTCAAAAATTAAAATAATAGAAAATGAATTCAATGAAAAAAAGTTTATTTTAAAGAGTGATTTGCTATTAAATAAAGATTTTATTGTTGACATAATTGATAATAAAATAAAAATTAGTAATGGTTTATTCAATTTTTATGGTGTTGAATCAATTCATTATAGAGATTCAGTAGAAGATAATAAACTATTTGATGTTTATTATATAAAAGAGAGCTATTTACCAGAAAAATATTCTTATGATTATAATACTTATTTTATAACTAAATCAAAAAATATTATAAAAACAAGATATAATGGCAATGTATTATTTGAAAATGCGGAACAAGAAATTCTATATAATTCAGAACATTTAAACAATCCTGTTTCAAGATATGAAATTAAATCAGAAATAAGAATGTCATTACAAACTGAAACTCATTATTTTGTATTAAGAAGTAATGGTATGTTAACAATAATGAATAAAGAAACAAAAGAGTTAAGAGAAATATACAATGTTAATAGAATTGATAAATTAGTAGATGTTAAAATATTAATAGATCCTAATTTTAAAAACCAATATAAAGATAATATTAATGAATATGAAGTTTTAGATATTGAAGATATAGATGAAAATGAAAAGGTGTTTGTTTTCGAATTTAAAGATTTCAAGTCATTAAATAATGAAAATATAAAAAAAAATTTAAGTCCTAATTAAAATTAATAAATAGATAACTTCAGAAGTTATCTATTTTATTTTGAAATATGATATTCTTTTCTTTACAAAAATATTTTTGATCAATTGTAGAATATAATATTTTGTGATCATACTGACAATTTAAGAGAAAACAAGAAGCATTAAAGTTTAATATAATTTTAATTAAATCAATATGCTTCTTATCAAGATTTAAATTATTAATAACAATATACTTTGAACCATTTAACAATTCATTTCTAATATTTGATTTGCAAAAAGAAAAATTAAAGGAAACAGAAAAGTTATCATTCAAATTTAAAGAAGGAATATTCCCAAAAACAGAAATAGAAGGTTCTACCACTTTTGAGTTTATCAAACTTTGTAGTATATCTTTATTTTGAATAATAACTAGTCCAAGATATTTCAATTAAAATGAATCCACTTTTCTTTGTATAATTCTTTCTTCTGTTTCTGGAATGTAAGCATTTTCAAGATCAAATTCTTCTTCTGAATATTCATCTTCCATTTCCATTGCCATTTCTAAATCATATTTTGCCCCTGATTTTAGTAAAACGTTTTTAGCAACGGCAATAGCTTCTTTTACATCTTTGAAATTATAATAAAATTTATCAAAAGTGATTTCCCAACAATTTTCCATTAAATTATCAGCAGCCATATGATGTTTTGCAAAAAATTCATTAAAATTAAAAATCATTTCATCTCTAACATCATCTTCAATAACTTCTCCTTTAATAGAGTCTTTATAAAACAAATAAAGAGAGAATTCTTCTTCTACAGTAAAATAAAAATTAAAAGCAGAGAAAGGCGTAACAGCTTCTTCTGTTACAGATAATAGTTTATTTTCTGTATTGAGAACATTTGTTGTGTATCCGCAATCGCAACTAAATTGTCTCCATTCAAATTTTTCAGGTGTAAGTTCGAGATCTGAATTCATGGGGGATTTAAATGATTGTTTGTGTGTTCTTTTTAATTTTTTACCGCCTTCTCCACAATGTACACATTTTACATTGTCTTTAATATGTTTTGAATTAATTTTAGTCATATATTATCCTCTTTAATTTTTAATTATTATAACAAATAGCAATATTTAAAGCAATAAAAAAATATGATATAATAAAATAAAAAGGTTTATTAATGAAAAACGAATTACAAAAATCAAATCACCAAAAATCAGAATTAATTAATCCAGACTTTGAAGAAAAATTATCAATTGAAGATTTAACAACATTAATTGAAAATTATCCTGATACTTCTTATTCAAGGATTTATAATGATAAAATGTTTGAAACTGGTAACTTTTTAATGAAAATAAACAAAAAGTGGTTAATTTGGTTAGATGAAGAAAGTACTTTTGAAGAATGGAATTGGAATAAAGATATGGATATTATAAATAAAAATTCTGATTTTGAAGAGATTCATGAGTTTAATAATAATTGGTCTATACTTTCAACAGAAAATTTAGATTTTGGTGGTGAAGAATTAATAGAAGAAAAAATAAAAGAAATAAATCCTAAAAATGTAACTTATATCACAAGAGAATATTTAGAGAGTTTAGCCGAAGAAAAATTAGATATTGAAGAATATATAAAGTCAGCTATAAAGAAATATGATGGTTCTGAAAATTCCCTTGATAATGTATCTAAAAAAATAATGAGAAAAGTATTAAAAAGATAAGTTTAAAAAATAAAGTTAATTAAAAAAGAGGCTTTCGCCTCTTTTTATTTTATAATTTCAGGAGCAGGTCGTTTTTTATATTGTAGATTTTTTAATTGTTCTACATTATTAGCAAAAACAATACAACCATGACCGATAAGATTTAATTCAAAATATTCAGTATTTTTATCTTTAATCTTGGATAAGATTTCTTCAACTTCTTCAAGTCCACCACAAGGAACAGCATGTTCTGTGTAGGGTGCATTGTCAAGGTATACATGAGCATGAATCATATAATTAATATTAGGTAGTTCTTGATATAATCTAATTTGTATAGGTGTATCAACGCTTGGTTTATAATCACCCCAATACATAACTTTATTATCCTCTAATTTAGTAGGAACAAAGCCTTCTTGACCTATATATCTTTTATCAATATTACGTCTTGAAACAAACATAATATTATCTTTTCTAAAAGAAGGAAAACCTCTTTGACAACGAAAAGAAGAATTACCAAGAAAACGAGTAACTTCTTGTGCAGGACTAATTAACTCATGAAATGTTTCAGCATATTCCTTTATAAGTTTAAAAAATTCTTCTTCATTAGGAGTTTCTGGTGTTACTTCATTATCAATGTGGATTGTACCTTGTCTTGAAATAGACATAATGTAATTAAGTCTATCAACAATAGAGGTAACGACATTATTTATATCAGTAGTATAGTCACACCAAACAGAACCTAGAGGATCAAAAACACGCATTTCAAATTTAGATTCATTTTTTTGAAATTCAAGCATTAAGTTAGCTTTTTGGGAAAGTGCTCTATTAATTAATTCCTGAAATGAATATTCATTATTGTTTCTTTTTGACATGATAAGATATTTTTTAGGATAAAGTGTTTTTATATCTCTAATTTTTTCTTTATCATTTGGTACATTAACCATCCAAAAGATAACATCTTCTGTAATATTATTCATAATATTTTTTAAGTCTGAAAAGTAACCGCCATTATGAAGAGTAACATTAATATTTTTATCTTTAAAAGAATCTGATATTTTGTTAATTAATCCAGAAGGTTTACCGCCTTGATCATTAAAATTTCCACCAATAATAATTATATTCATAAATATCCTCTATATTTTTGCATACTTTAACAGAAAAAAGAAAAAATATCAATAAAAAAATAATCAAAGAATTTTATTATAAATAATGATACCTTTTTGATTAAATTTTAACTTGAATAATAATAAAAACAGATATATAATACATTTTTTATAATTCAATTATAAATTTTAATACTTAATAAGGAATAAAATAATGAATATAAAGATACTATTTGATAAAAAAATAATAGAATTATTAGAAAAAGAAAATAAGTATTTAAATTTACAAAAAAAGAATACTAAAAAATTAAAATATATAAAAAAAATAATATTTAAACCTAAATATAAAGATAATGATTTGTATAATTTAGTTTTAAAGGAATATTATATTAATACAAAGAATTATAGATATTTAAGTTATAGAGAAATAGAAGATTCAATAGAAAAATTTCTAAAAGTATTAAATAAAAATGAAATCGAGTTATTAAAAACTAATAAATTTATTTTGAATCCAAAAAAAATAAAAATAAACTCTATAAATAATTTCATAAAAAAAGAAAAAGAATTTATAGAAGAAAATATTGATTTAGCTTGCAATCTGGCTGATGCTCTTTGGAGTTGTTATTGTAAAGAACAAGATAAATATGAATTAAGAATTTCAAAAATAAATAATATTAAAATCAAATTATTAACAATAAAAGAATATAAAGTAAAAAATTCTTGAATTATTAAATTTAATATAGTAATATACAGGCAATAAAATATAAAGGGTAAGATATGCACTCAAATAATATATTAGAAGCCATAAGAGATAAAAGGTTGATATTAACACTTTATGATAGAATACAAAGTTTTCAAGTTAATATAAAAAAAGAATATAAAGATTATTTAAAAAGAAAAAATATAAGAGAGTTACTAACACTGTCTCTTTTGTTTGTTTTATTTTTTTGTAGCTTTTTCGCTTTTTCAATAAAAGATTTTTCAACTTCATTAATTATTATTTATTGTACAATAATATTAATTTTTAGTTTTTTTGCAGCTTTCTTTTTTAATATTGGTTTATCAAAATTAATAACATTTATTTATAATAAAAAAATTATAAATGAATATAATATAAAATTTAATTCATTAAATAAAGATAGATTAGGAATAGATCTTGTTAAAAATCCTTTGTTTTATTCGAAATTAGATAAAATGGAAAAACAATTAGAAAAAGAAGAGCAATACTACATTAATAATTTCAATTTTTTTAGTAATAAAAGAACAGAAGAGGGATTATTATTAAATATTTATTTAAAAGCTATTAGAGCAAGTAACTTTGAGTTATTAGAAGATAATTTTGAATATATATCAAGCGAAATAAAACAAACATTTAGAAAAGAGGAAGAGGAAATATTGATAGGAATAATAAAAAATATTATTTCAGAAAACAAAAAAACAATATCAAATAAAGAATTAAGCGAAGAAGTAGAAGAGAATATTGAGGTTGACAATATGGAAGAAATCAATAAAGAACAAGAGGACTTAAAAGAAGATAAAGAAAAAACAGAAGAAGAAATTAGAGAAGAAGAGGAAAGAAAATTTCTTGAATCATTAGATATTGATGATTTAATACCTCAACAAAAATTTTAATAATATTTCTTTAAAATAAAAAAACCGTTATATATTAACGGTTTTTTATTTTAAAGTATTTTTTTAGAATTAAATAGTACAATTACAAATGTGTTAATTACATACACATGTCCATCTAGTAAATTGACTATTGCCATTACCACAAGAAGCTCCTGATTGTAAATGTTGTTCATTTTCATTACTTGTTGTACAAGAAAGACCTCTACTAGTAGGTGATTGTGTTGACTGACCACCTATATTAGTACAACCCATAGGACTTGAAGACCAAGAACAACTAACAGGCGGAGCATCTTGTTCACAAGTAGTATTTTCGTCTACATCCCAAGAACCATCCTTGCAAGTTGCAGTACCAGAACCTGTATATCCTGAATTTTCATTTGTGATTGACTTAGAAGCTCCACTTAACAAACTACCAGTAACAGTATCTGAACAATTACCTCCATCCCAAGTTACAGTAGAAGTACAACTTGATTCACAAGTATCTTTAAATGGAATTGCAGTAGTATTCCAAGTACCATCTGAATTACAACGGTATTCATTAGTTCCACGAGTTGAGCCAGTATTATCAACCGCAACACCAATTTCACCTGCTGCTGTTTCAGGTATAGTACCAGTACAATTTCTTGTATAATTTGATAACCAGCTAAATGATCTTGAAGGACAACTATTAGAACCACAAGTAGCATTTGTAACAGTTACATCACCTGTTGAAGTTGCACAAACAGTAGCTTCACCAGTATAATCACCATCAGTGTTTGTTACTGTCGTACAATATTCAGCACCGTAAGTAGGCCCGATACTAATTAGATCTTCAGGTAATGTACCTACACAATTACCACTCGAACCATCACTATTATTTGAGTTATCATTCCAGCGAACAGTTCTACCAGAAGTTACAAGTCTCTTACAATCTTCATCTTCTGCTCCGTCAATTAAAACACTACCGTTTTCACACTTAATATATGTTATACCACGCGCATTACCTGTTGTATCTCTAACAGCAATACCGTCAGTGTCGTGAGTAATATAGTTGTTATATGTTGCGGAACAACCACTTACACTTTCTGACCAGTTTATACCAAATCCAGAACCTTCTGTACCGTCACAGTCTTTGTAACATTCAGCGTTTGAATTCATAACTTGGAAACCACCGTTATTTACACAACGTACTG
>Ga0208300_100090_pt1 | contig 100167 bp, 92 predicted proteins | sample 23_taG_FD_184096 | JGI IMG/M metagenome (GOLD analysis project Ga0208300, IMG submission 184096) | Marine viral communities from Cariaco Basin, Caribbean Sea - 23_WHOI_OMZ (SPAdes) (version 2) | ecosystem: Environmental > Aquatic > Marine > Oceanic | place: Caribbean Sea: Cariaco Basin...
ATTGTCCACTTCCCCTAAACTGAGACAGACTTAATTGGAGTTTTCTGCAATGATTAATGCAGGAGACGACAATGAAAAAATCACGCTTTACTGAATCACAGATCATCGCTGTATTGAAAGAAGTCGATGCCGGAATGAAGGTTGAAGAGGTGTGCCGTCAGCACGGTATCAGCAGCGCAACCTACTACAATTGGAAATCCAAGTACGGTGGGATGGAAGCCTCTGACGTCAAAAGGCTGAAAGACCTTGAAGAAGAAAATGCCAAGCTTAAGAAGATGTATGCCGATGTCAGTCTGGAAAACCATGCCATAAAGGAGCTGGTCGCAAAAAAGGGTTGGTGACAGCAGAGAAACGAGAGTGCGTCAGCGTATTGGTTAGTGCGGGGTTGAGTATCGTAAAGGCTTGCCTGTTTGTTGGTATAGGCCGTTCGACCTTCTATCGGCCCGAGCGAGACTGGCGCAAAGCAGATGCTGCTGTCATTGATGCTATCAATGCAGAATTAAAGAAGTCGCCCCGGGCGGGCTTCTGGAAGTGTTTTGGGCGTATGCGCTTTAAAGGCTTTGCCTTCAACCACAAGCGCGTTTATCGCGTTTACTGTCAGATGGGGCTGAACCTGAAGCGCAGAACCAAGCGTGTGTTGCCGAAACGGATAGCTCGGCCTCTGGAAGTGCTTGACCAGGTAAACCACCAATGGTCACTGGATTTCATGCATGACACGCTGTATTGCGGTAAGCGCTTTAGAACGCTGAACGTGGTGGATGAAGGCACGCGAGAATGCCTGGCTATCGAAGTCGATACATCGCTGCCCGCTGGACGGGTAGTGCGCACACTGGAACAACTAAAGTCAGAGCGCGGATTACCTATGCAGCTCCGCGTAGATAACGGCCCGGAGCTAATCTCAGCGACACTGACGAATTGGTGCGAAACGCACAATATCAACCTGATTTATATCCAGCCCGGTAAACCACAGCAAAATGGCTTCGTTGAACGCTTCAATGGCTCGTTCCGCAGAGAGTTCCTCGATGCTTACCTGTTTGAAAATATTTATCAGGTCAGAGAAATGGCGTGGGTCTGGCGACTGGATTACAACGAAGAACGAACCCATGAAAGTCTCGGCGATCTGCCTCCGGCAGCGTACCGAGCAAAACTGGAAAACTCTAATTTAGACCTGTGTCATTAATGGGGAAGTGGACACTAACATACGTTGGTTGTAACAGGACACTCTAGCCCATTAGTCCTGGGATACGCACTTGATGGTTCTGCTCAGACACAGTTTCGAGCTACCGTAGACCTTTCGACCAGTGACAAAAAAGCACGCTACCGCCCCGGTACAACTGGGCTGAATTAAACGCTCCGCTGGCGACCGTCTGGGCTTTTCTTGTTTGATATTACGTTAAGCAAACTATCTATTTTTTACATTACTCAGTTTTCTTCGGCATGGCAAAGTCCTTTCGCGGGTGCCTCATTCGCTCGTTCCTCGCGATATTGGTTACCGCGCGCTACAAGTTGCTTTGATTGGTTATAACGGCGCGGCTAGTGTTGGTGACATTATCATCGCGCGCTGAAGCGCCCTCCCACAATAATTTGAGACCTATGGGCAGCAGCGCACTACATGAATGCACTTCTTGTTACGTTTATGCGAATTTCCCACGCCTTCTGCTAGCCAATTGTTGAAAAGCCGATTAGCCTGCTAACTCAACCAGCAAGGGATTGAGATGCAAGAGACAACGATGCGGCAGCGGGTGGCGGGTGTTTTGATTCTGCTTGGGCTGGTCGCTCAGATTATTGGCTTTATCGGCGTGATACCGACGGCACAGGCGGTGAGCTATGTGTTGTGGGTGGCGGTGGCGCTGCTGTGGCAAGATATCCCGCGCCGTTCGCGTATACAAGCGGGGGTATTGATTACCCTTGGAGCGCTGATGCTAGTAGTGGCGCGGGTGGTGTATGGCGCCAATGTAAATTGGCCTGCCATGCTTCAGGGCAATGTGTTTGTGGCCACGATGCTGGTGGGCGTTAGCTTTATTTCGTTGATTGGTACCCAGGGTAATAAGCGCCCGCCGGGTAAACGAGTGACCGGAGCAGATGGCGTGCTGCGCACGTGGCTAGGGGTGCACTTTCTCGGCACCATTCTAAACCTTTCGACGATCTTTATGGTGGGCGACCGCTTAGCCAGGCGCTCTCCGCTAACCATGCCCCAGTTGTTGGCCTTGAATCGTGGACTTTCCAGTGCCGCACTATGGTCGCCCTTTTTTGCCTCTATGGCGGTGGTGATTGCATTGGCGCCCGACGTTCAGTACGGCCAGATTGCGCTGATTGGGTTTCCGTTGGCGGTGCTATCGGGGCTATTAACCACCCTAGAGTTGAGCCGTCAGTTCGATTTAACCGAGGTCGACGGCTTTTCGCTTTCGCCACGCAGCCTGTTGATGCCGGCGAGCATGGCAGCACTGGTGATGCTGTTTCATTTTTGGCTAACGCCATCGCTCACCATAGTCAGTATTATTACCTTTTTACTGCCAGTGGTAGCGGTGCTGAGCAATCTACGGGAAGGCACGCGCTTTACCCTGCGGCGCATTCGTCAACACACCACCACACGGCTACCCGCCATGCGCGGGGAAATCTCGCTGTTTTTAGCGGCGGGCTTATTAACGCTGGGGCTTTCTACCCTGGTAACGGCCGCAGCAGGCGACGAATGGACCCTCTTTGCTACCTTTGGCATGTGGCAAGCCATGGTGAGCTTTGCGGCGATTACGCTGAGTGCGCTGGCGGGGTTACACCCGATCATTGGCGTTTCAGTGCTGGCATCTATTTTGAATTTAGCCAGCGGTGAGCAAACACTGTTTGCCTTTGTTGCCCTGAGCGCTTGGGCGGTAGGTACCAGCGTTGGACCATTATCTGGCATTAACCTTTCGCTGCAGGGGCGCTACCGGGTCAGCGGCTACCGCATGATGAAAAATAATTTACTGTATGCCGCCATGATGAGCCTGCTCTCGCTAGGCGCGATCGCAGGCCTGAGCATCTGGGTCAATTAAGTGATGAGTGCGCTAGCCACTCAGGTTTCGACGATTTTACTGGGAAAGCGGTAAAAATAGCGGTGGCCACACTGGTGACATGGTTCCAAGCGCGAGACGCTTTCTAGCATCACCTGGGCATCGCAGTGTACGCACGCCATCAGGCCCGGCGCGGCGACTTCACCTTCGCAGTAGTCGGCGCGGGCGGCTTCCAGGTCATCTTCGAAGCGTTCGCGTTCCACTACGCTGCGGTCGGCGATTGAAAGCAGCGATTCCGCCACCCGCCGTGAAAGGCTATCGATATCAATGCCCAACCAGCTGGCCACCTGCTTCCCGGTATCCGCCATGTAGTAGCGCATATCTTTCAGATCACGCTCTACCCAGGCACGCAGCAACGCTAGCTCGTCTTTGGTGTACTCTTCCAGCTCCGCTTCAAAGGCAACGGCGTCGTCCAAATCCTTTTGTAGATTATCCCAGGTAAGATCGTTGGCCCCGTCCTGCAAGCGTTCTAGCAGGCGCTCGTAGCCTTCTCGCAAACGGTGATCGTTATGTTGTTCCATGGTACCTCTCCTTTTGTCGACCCAAGGTGCGGCCTATCATCGGCTAACCGTTCAAGGATACACCTGCATAGGATACAATCGACGTTACTTATCTGACAGCCGTCATCCATTATTCACTTTGCGCCCTTTTTGGGCGAATTACCCCAAGGCATTGAAAACACCGATGGACGCACATTACAGCCCCCGTGAGATTGAACGTGACGCTCAGCAGTACTGGGATAAACACCAGTGCTTCAAAGCAGTAGAAGACGCTAACCGCGAAAAGTTCTACTGCCTATCCATGTTCCCCTACCCCAGCGGCAAGCTGCATATGGGTCACGTGCGTAACTATACTATCGGCGACGTTGTGTCCCGTTTCCAGCGCATGCAGGGTAAAAATGTCATGCAGCCCATGGGTTGGGATGCATTCGGTATGCCTGCGGAAAATGCCGCGATTCAAAATCAGGTGCCGCCTGCGAAGTGGACCTATCAAAACATTGATTACATGCGTAATCAGTTGAAAGCGCTTGGCTTTGCCTACGACTGGAGCCGCGAATTCGCTACCTGCGATACCAGCTATTACCGCTGGGAGCAGTGGTTCTTTACCAAGCTGGTCGAAAAAGGCTTGGTCTATAAGAAAATGTCCACGGTGAACTGGGACCCGGTTGACCAAACGGTACTGGCTAACGAGCAGGTAATCGACGGCTGCGGCTGGCGTTCTGGTGCACCGGTAGAGCGTAAAGAGATCCCTCTGTGGTTCTTGAAAATTACCGACTACGCCGATGAGCTGTTGGCAGATCTTGATAATGTCGAGTGGCCTGAACAGGTCAAAACCATGCAGCGCAACTGGATTGGTAAATCCCGCGGCGTTGAGATGACCTTTGATATTCAGGCGGCAGATGGCAGCGCCTGCGAGCCGCTGGCGGTGTACACAACTCGCCCGGATACGCTGTTGGGTGTCACCTACGTGGCCGTCGCCGCTGGTCACCCCCTGGCCAAGCAGGCTGCCGCGCAAAACAGCGAACTCGCGGCGTTTTGTGACGAGTGCGCCAAAGGTGGCACGTCGGAAGCCGAAATGGCTACCAAAGAAAAGCTGGGCATGCTCACCGGGCACAAAGCGATTCACCCGCTCACCGGCGATGCAGTCCCGGTGTTTGTGGCCAACTTCGTCTTAATGGAATTTGGCACCGGTGCGGTGATGGCGGTACCTGCCCATGACCAGCGCGACTGGGAATTTGCCACCAAGTACGGCGTAGAACTTAAGCCTGTGGTGGCCGATGCCAACGGCAACCAGCCGGATATTTCCGAAGGTGCTTATGTTGAGCACGGTACGCTGATTAACTCTGGCGAATTTGATGGCCTCGAGTTCCAAGCGGCGTTTGATGCGATTGCCGCGAAGCTTACTGAGCTTGGCCGTGGTGAAGTAAAAACCAATTACCGTCTGCGTGACTGGGGTATTGCTCGCCAGCGTTATTGGGGTGCGCCAATTCCTGTCAAATACGGCCCGGAAGGCCAAACCGTGCCGCTCTCTGATGATGAATTGCCGGTAGCACTGCCCATGGAAGTCACCGTGGATGCTTCCGGTTCGCCGCTGAAGAAGATGCCGGAGTTTTCTGAACTAGGCGATGGTTGGGTGCGCGAAACCGATACCTTCGATACCTTTATGGAATCGTCCTGGTACTTTGCCCGCTTCTGCTGCGCGGATAACCACGAAGCCATGTTGGACGAGCGCGCCAATTACTGGCTGCCCGTTGACCTGTATATCGGCGGTATCGAACACGCGATTCTGCATCTACTCTACGCCCGCTTCTTCCATAAGCTGCTGCGCGATTTTGGCATGCTGGATTCCGATGAGCCGTTCCAGCAACTGCTCACCCAGGGCATGGTCATCGCGGAAACCTTCTACCGCGTTAAAGATAACGGTGGTAAGGAGTGGTTCAACCCCGCCGACGTAGAAGTCAAACGCGATGAGAAAGGTCGTCCGTTAAGCGCTGTTCTGATCAGCGATGGCCTGCCGGTAGAGATGGGCGGCATCGAGAAGATGTCAAAATCGAAAAACAACGGTGTTGATCCTCAGTCGATGATCGACAAGTTTGGTGCCGATACCGTCCGTCTGTTTATGATGTTTGCCGCACCGCCCGAGCAGTCGCTGGAGTGGTCGGATTCAGGCGTTGAGGGTGCGCATCGCTTCTTGAAACGGATTTGGCGCCAGGTGACCGAGCACTTGGCTGCGGGTACACCGGGCAAATTGGCCGTTGATACGTTAAACGACGACCAAAAAGCGCTGCGTCGTAAGACCCACGAGACAATCAAGAAAGCCAGTGATGACATTGGCCGCCGTACCACCTTTAATACCGCCATTGCCGCAGTCATGGAACTCTCGAATGCAGTGGCCAAGTTCGACGACACGTCCGAGCTCGGCCTAGCGGTCAGTCGCGAAGCACTTGAGGCGTGTGTGCTGCTGCTGGCACCCATTATACCGCACTTGTGCCATACGCTATGGCAACAATTAGGCTATGACCAGCCCGCCATTGAAGCCCAGTGGCCAAAGGTGGATGAAGCCGCACTCACCCGCGACAGTATCGAACTCGTCGTGCAAGTGAACGGAAAGCTGCGCGCGCGCCTAGAAGCCCCGGCCAGCGCAGATAAAGCCGCCATCGAGCAACTGGCGATGGAGAACGAAAACGTCCAGCGCCATCTGGAAGGTAAAACGGTTCGTAAAGTCATCGTTGTACCCGGCAAGCTGGTTAACATTGTGGTGAGTGGATGAAACCATCCCAACACGTTACACGCCGTCGTTTCCTCGCTACCAGCATCGCCGCCTCTGCGGCGGTGTTGCTGAGTGGCTGCGGGTTTCGCTTGCGCGGTTCAGATTCGATGCCGCGCCTACCTGCCCTGTCACTTGAGGGCGACGACAAAAGCGCCTTGGCCCAACAGCTACGTATCCGGTTGCTGCAGCGAAGCAGTGAGGTTTCTGATGGCGCTCCCTGGCGGGTCACGCTGGGCTCACCGACGCTTCGCCAACGCCGTATTGGCAGCGAAGGACGTGCCAGCCAAGAGCATGAGCTAACGTTAAGCACGTCTCTCTCCGTACAGCAGCGAGAGGACAATGCTTATGTGCTTAATAATGCAACGATAACGACCGATACGCGCATTCGGGTCAGCGATGATGATCTACTCAATCGCGAAACCCTCTTTCAAGAAGCGGAACAAACGCTAACACGGCAACTGGCTGAGCGCATTGTCGAAAGACTGGCGAACCTTGAGGCCATTCAGTGAAGGTATTTTCGGACCAGCTTCCCGCGGCCTTAGCAAAAAAACTGCCCAAGGTCGTGATTGTTGCAGGTGATGAGCCACTGCAACATCGTGACGCCTGTGATGCCGTGCGCTCAGCCGCGCGGCAAGCGGGTGTTGAAGAACGAGAAGTGCTTGATGTAGAGCCTAACTTTGCCTGGAGCCGACTGCTGGAAACTGCCAGCAATCTATCATTATTCGCCTCTAACAAGCTTCTGGAACTTAGGCTAGGGACGCACAAACTCGGCCAAGATGGCAGTAAAGCACTGGCACAGTATGCTGAATTAATGGACGGCAGCGACGACTTGCTGCTGATTAGCATGGGCAAACTAGACGCCAAGCAACAAAAAAGCGCTTGGTTTAAAGCACTCGACAAGCACGGTTTATTTGTACCGGTATGGCCCGTCGATGCTTCGCGGCTAGGCTACTGGCTACGGGATCGCGCATCGCTACACGGTTTGCAAATTGACCTAGAAGCGGCTCGCTTATTGGGTGAGCGCACCGAAGGTAACCTGCTGGCCGCTGATCAGGAGCTGCAAAAACTGGCGCTGATTCATCCACCTAACACTCGCCTGAATGTTGAAAGCATTGCCCAAGGTGTAGAAGACAGCACTCGCTTTGATGTATTCAACCTTGCGGATGCCTGTTTAAAAGGAGAGCTAAGCCGTGCCTCGCGTATCGTTAATGGGCTACGCAGTGAAGGAGTTGAAGCTCCCATTGTGCTTTGGGCACTCAGTCGCGAGTTACGTACCCTGCTATCGCTGCACCAGCATTTAGATCAAGGGCAAAGCTTTGAGCACGCATGTAAAACTCAAAAACCAATGATTTTTGATAAACGTCGCCCTGCTTATCAAAAAGCGATCAGTCGCCTATCAATGAAACGTTTACACAAACTCCTGCTGATGGCCCAACGACTAGACCTGGCGGTGAAAGGGGCTTCCGCGGTGCCCTTATGGCCAGGACTTCATGACTTAGCTATGACTATGGCGGGTGGTAAGGGACTGTTAGCTGAATCCGCTTGGACCTACCGCATTAGTGCAAATAATTAGCACTTTTCGTTTTCGCCTTAAATCCACCACAGTTTATTTTTATACTGTTGCTTCAGGTTACAAATTAGCTTGAAAAACCTCTGATTAACTATTGCGCTTGCCCATGCTGCATTAATCAGAGGCTCCCTTGCTCCCCGATACGTCTAAGGATGAAGACAATGAAAAAAGTGCGTGCTTATCTCTCAAGCTTACTGATCGCGGTGCTAGTCGTTACCAGCCTACCTGTTGCCGCTGTGCCCACGGCCCCGCAGAGTATGGACGCTGCCGCGACAGAATTAGTCTCTACCCAATCTGTATTAGCCGGCGACCGCGCAGGTGCTGACCGCGAGCGTATCAATGAAATTCTCTCCCGTGCAGATGTGCAAGAAGCGCTGCTCAAACAGGGTGTCGACTTAGATGACGTTGAAGCTCGCGTTGCCGCACTCAGCGATGCAGAAGCGCAGCAAATGGCCGAACAGCTCGAACAGCTACCCGCCGGCGCTGGCGTGGTTGGCGCCCTGTTTGCGGTATTTGTGATCCTACTAGTAACTGACATTCTCGGCCTGACAGATGTTTATCCGTTTACTCGCTGATTTGACTACCATGATGAAACAGCTTTTAAACGCCCGCTTTGCGGGCGTTTTACTGCTTATCCTGCTGCTGCCCACTCTTAGCGGCTGCGCCAGAAGCCCAGTGCTGCTCGAAAGTACTAAAGCTAGCCTAGCACCGCAGACTGAGCTTACCGAAGTACCATTTTACGCCCAAACGGCGTATCAGTGTGGCCCTGCAACGCTGGCAATGGTGCTCAATCACCAAGGGGTCGACACAGAGCTTGAGCAGTTAATCCCACAAGTATTTCTGCCTGGACGAGAAGGTAGCGTTCAGCCTGAAATGCTAGCCACTGTGCGCCGTTATAAACAGTTGGCGATTCCCATTCGTGGCACCATGGATACATTGCTTAGCCACTTGGAAGAAGGTAATCCTGTCGTGGTAATGCAGAACCTCTCCTTGCCAGCTTTCCCGATGTGGCACTACGCAGTAGCCATTGGTTTTGATTTGCCTAATCAAATGCTGATACTACGAAGTGGCGAAATCGAGCGGCATACAATGTCGTTTAGCCGCTTTGATGCTACTTGGGCGCGCAGTGAGCGTTGGGGGTTTGTGGTTAGCGAACCTGGCAGTCTGCCCGAAGGTGTTACCGCTCACAATGCATTGGAAGCCATTAGCGCTTACGAGGAGCAGCATGGGCCTGTAGCAACACTTTCCAGCTGGCGAGCCTTTGCAAAGCGATTCCCTGCTAATTCGCTGGGTCAATTTGCACTCGGCAATGCGCTATACGCTGCTCAACAGCCTCAAGCCGCGCTTGAAGCCTTTGAATCAGCCACACGTCTAGACCCAGCCATGGGCGCAGCATGGCTCAATTTAGCTATACTTAGACTCCAGCAGGAAAATAGCGCAGGTGCGCGGGAAGCACTCATTCAGGCTGCCGCCTTAGACGGTGACTGGCAACTACGCGCTCAGCAAATGCTGGATGCTTTGTGAGGTGTAAAGCATGGGGGGATACAGCCCCCATGCTTAAAATAGTTTAAAACACTCGGTTTAAGCCATTCTGCGCCGCCACCCGGTACGCTTCTGCCATCGTTGGATAATTGAAAGTGGTATTAACAAAGTACTTCACGGTGTTCGCCTCACCTTCCTGCTGCATAATCGCCTGGCCGATGTGCAGAATTTCCGACGCTTGGTCACCAAAGCAATGGATACCCAGAATCTCCAGCGTGTCTTGGTGGAACAAAATCTTCAGCATGCCCACCGTATCGCCGGTAATTTGCGCACGCGCGGTATCTTTAAAGAAGGCTTTACCCACTTCGTAAGGCACTTTGGCTTCGGTTAGCTCACGCTCATTGGGACCAAAAGAGCTGATTTCGGGAATGGTGTAGATCCCAGTGGGTACATCACTAACAAAGCGATACTCTTTTTCCAGTAGCTCGTTACACGAGTTTAATCCCTGGTCGTAGGCAGCACTGGCTAGACTCGGCCAACCGATCACATCGCCTGCAGCGTAAATATGCGCAATCGCGGTACGGTAGTGCTCATCAACACTAAGCTGACCTCGGCCGTTTGCCTCTAAGCCAATATTCTCAAGTCCAAGGCTATCGGTATTACCGGTACGACCATTCGCCCAAAGAAACGCATCGGCACGGATTTTCTTACCCGACTTCAGGTTTACGGTTACGCCGGCGTCGTCACCTTCGACACTTTTATAGTCTTCGTTATGGCGGATCAGCACACCGTGTTTACGCAGATGGTAGGAAAGCGCATCACTGATCTCATCATCCAAAAATGACAGCAGGCTATCGCGGTTGTTGATCAAATCAACCTTAACGCCAAGACCCGAAAAGATAGAGGCGTACTCGCAACCGATAACACCTGCCCCAAAGATCACCAGTGTCCGCGGAGTATGGGAAAGGCTGAGAATCGTATCAGAGCAGTAAATACGTGGATGACGAAAGTTAATATCCGCCGGACGATAAGGCCGCGAGCCAGTAGAAATAACAATTTTCTTGGCTACCAGCTCTTCCACACCTTCCTGCCGGTCTCGCACCACCACGGTATGCTCATCTTTAAAACGCGCCACACCATGAAACAGATCAATGCGGTTGCGCGCATAAAACGTCGTCCGCATTTCGACCTGTTTATCGATGGTGCCACGCGAGCGCTCCATCACTTTAGGAAAAGAAAACCAGCGGGGTTCACCAATATCGCGGAACATACGGTTGGTATTGAACGCCATGATCTGTTTGACCTGATGGCGCAACGCTTTTGAAGGGATCGTGCCCCAGTGGGTGCAGTTCCCCCCCACCTGGGCCTGCTTTTCAATAATCGCCACTCGCTTGCCATGCTTGGCGGCGTTAATAGCAGCGCTTTCCCCAGCGGGACCAGTGCCTATCACCACAACATCGTAATTGTGAACGGCCATACGACTTGGATCTCCTTATTGCTAACTTAAAAGCGCTCTCGACAATGGCAGGATACATAAACGCTCGCGGTTAGCGAGCGTCTGAATAGCCAATGGCTAGATTAACGACGCGTTGCGTCATAGCCTAGGTCAGCTCCACGGCTTTCATCGCTACGCCGACGTACGCTTCCACGCTTGCGGTTTTCTTCTTCGCAAACCTCATCTTTGCCGCCGCAGATGTCGCAGCCTTCTTTTAGGCCTAACTGATTTAATCCACCACAGGATCCCGCAATAGGTTTGCGGCCCATTAAGACACCGACGGCCATTGCCGTCATTACCAGCGCCATAAAACCAAATACCAGTAGCCAGATTGTCATGCTCACCTCCCAGCATTGCATTAACTGCTCACCTGCCGACAACGGTCATGTCGTTAAGTGCCGTAGAATTTTACTGCCTATTGTACCTCAGCCACTTCAAAATGATCAGACAACGCATCGTTTTTCAACCATTCACATACAAACGGGGCTGACCAAAAGGCCAGCCCCGCTCATGCCCGAAGGCAACTTACACAATCACGTTATTAACCGCCGAAGTCATCCAGCAGGATGTTTTCCGGTTCCACGCCCATATCGAGCAATAGCTTGATAACAGACGCGTTCATCATGGGCGGCCCACACATGTAGTACTCACAATCTTCCGGAGCTGGGTGGTCCTTCAGATAGTTTTCGTACAGTACGTTGTGGATGAAGCCTGTCGGCCCTTCCCAATTATCTTCCGGCTGCGGATCAGAAAGCGCCAAGTGCCACTCAAAGTTCGGGAACTCTTCAGCTAGCTGATCATACTCTTCGTTGTAGAAAGTCTCACGCCAGGAGCGCGCACCGTACCAGAAAGTAATTTTACGATCTGACTTCAAGCGCTTGAGCTGATCGAAAATGTGGCTACGCATTGGCGCCATACCCGCACCACCACCGACAAAGATCATTTCAGCATCGGTGTCTTTGGCAAAGAACTCACCAAACGGCCCCATTACGGTCACTTTGTCGCCCGGCTTCAAATTGAAGACATAGGTCGACATAAGGCCCGGCGGGTGGCTTGTACCCGGAGGCGGCGTCGCGATACGAATATTGAACTTGAGGAGACCTTTCTCATCCGGGTAGTTAGCCATGGAGTAAGCGCGGATAACTTCCTCGTTATTCTTATGGGAAATTTTGAACATATCAAATTTTTCCCAATCGCCACGATACTCTTCTTCGATGTCAAAATCGGAGAACTTAATATCGTAAGGCGGCGCTACCAGCTGTACATAACCACCGGCGCGGAAGGCAACTTCCTCACCTTCGGGCAGCTTCAGGTTCAACTCTTTAATGAAGGTCGCGACGTTGGGGTTCGCGGTAACTTCACACTCCCACTTCTTAACGCCGAAGACTTCTTCAGGCACTTCTACTTTCATGTCCTGCTTTACAGGAACCTGACAAGAGAGGCGCCAGCCTTCTTTCTTCTCACGCATAGTGAAGTGAGACTCTTCCGTCGGCAAAATAGAGCCGCCGCCCTCTTCTACTCGGCACTTACACTGAGCGCAAGAACCACCACCACCACAGGCAGAGGAAAGAAAGATTCCGTTTGCAGCTAGGGTATTAAGAAGCTTACCACCAGCCTGAGTCTGCAGGGTGTGCTCGGGGTCGCCGTTGACTTCAATCGTCACGTCCCCGCTACTCACTAGCTTGCTACGCGCTGCCAGAATGATCGCCGTTAAGCTAATAACGATGATCGTGAACATGACAACACCGAGCAAGATGACAGATGTATCAACCATGTCGGTTTCCTATTGCTGAAGGTTTTCTGTACCTCGGCAGCCTGAGCTGCCGAGAAAACCGGCTCCGATTAAAGCTGAATGCCTGAGAAGGACATAAAGCCCAACGACATTAAGCCAACGGTAATAAACGTGATGCCAAGACCCTGAAGACCGCCAGGCACGTCGCTATACTTCAGCTTTTCACGGATACCAGCCAACGCTGTAATCGCAAGCGCCCAGCCAACACCAGAACCGAAACCGTAGATTACGGACTCACCGAAGTTGTAGTTACGCTCAACCATGAACAGTACGCCACCTAGGATGGCGCAGTTAACGGTAATCAGCGGCAGGAATACGCCCAGCGCGTTGTATAGCGCAGGAACATATTTATCGAGGAACATTTCCAGGATCTGGACTAGTGCGGCGATAACGCCGATATAGCTCAGAAGACCCAGGAATGAAAGATCGATGTTTTCAGCACCGCTTATGCCAGTCCAAGACAAGGCACCTTCAGCCAGCAGCAGGTTGAACACTAGATTGTTAACCGGAACTGAGATTGTCAGTACGACAATAACGGCAATCCCGAGGCCAAATGCAGCGGAAACCTTCTTAGATACCGCCAGGAATGTACACATCCCTAAGAAGAAGGCCAGTGCCAAGTTTTCAACAAAAACCGAAGCAACGAAAAGGCTTAGATAGTGTTCCATGTTACACGGCCTCCTTCGGCTTGGTGTTGTGCTTCATCTTGAACTCGTTCTCTTCTACCTGCTCAGGATTAACTGAACGTAAAACCCAGATCAGCAAACCGATAATGAAGAAGGCAGAGGGCGGCAGGAGCAGTAGACCATTGGGCACATACCAACCACCATTTTGCACTGTAGGCAGGACGGTAAAGCCAAAGATACTGCCAGCACCCAGTAACTCACGGAAGAAGCCAACAACCATTAGGATAAAACCGTAGCCCAAGCCGTTACCGATCCCGTCAAGGAACGACATGCTCGGCGTATTGGACATCGCAAAACCTTCCGCGCGGCCCATTACGATACAGTTGGTGATAATCAGGCCCACAAAGACTGACAGCTGCTTAGACATTTCGTAAGCGTAAGCTTTGAGGATCTGGTCAACCACGATAACCAGCGACGCAATAATGGTCATTTGAACAATGATACGGATCGAAGACGGAATATGGTTCCGGATCAACGATACGAACAAGTTCGAAAAGGCCGTTACAAAAGTAACCGCTAGCGCCATTACCAGCGATACACTCATGCTAGTCGTAACCGCTAGAGCAGAACAGATCCCCAAGATTTGTAGCGCAATGGGGTTGTTCTTAAAAATCGGCGCCGTTAAAACACTTTTTGCATTTACATCCGCCATGATCAGGCCCCCTCAACGTCGTCGAAGTCGGTATCGGTGTCTTCGGCATCTTCTGGTTCAGTACCACTACGGAAGTTAGCCAAATACGGACCGAAAGCCTCTTCGCTGAACCAGAACTGCAGCATGTTGGTCACGCCGTTACTGGTTAGCGTTGCACCAGAAAGCGCGTCAACCTCGTGCTCGTTGCTTGCGCCGCCTTTGGTCAGGTGGATTTCCGGTGAGAGGTCGCCCTCTTCATCGTAAATCTTCTTACCTTCCCATTGAGCTTGCCAACGCGGATTATTTACCTCAGCACCAAGACCCGGCGTTTCGCTATGGTCGTAGTAAGTGATACTAACGATGGTGTTACCGTCGCCTTCAACCGCGAGGAAGCCCATCATGCGGCCCCAGAGTCCTTGCCCACGAATGGGCAGAACAATTTGCTCGGGGTTTTCAGCATCGCCGACAAGATAAACAGTCGCGAAGTTCTCAACACGAGACAGGCCGGCAATGTCACGATCACCGGAAAGCGTACGACCCGTTGCAGGATCACGAGATGCTTCGAAGCCATCGAAGGTCGCCGGGTCGAATTGATCGGTGTAATCGCCGGTATCAAGCTCAACGACACGTGCCGTGATTTGCGTGCTGAACGCTTCCTCAACATCCATGCCAGGCTCATAGAGACCTGCCACATTTAGAATGTTGGTTTTACGATCCAATTCCTGATTGAGCTGCTGCATAGGGCGCAACGCTACGGCAGCCGTCGAAACGATTACCGAGCACACGATACACAGCGAAAACGCTACGGTTAGGATCTTTTTGATGGAGTTGTTACCTTGAGCCATTAGGCATTCTCCTCGGCCGCTACGCCAGTCCGCTTGAGACGGCGTTTAATATTGGCCTGGACGAACATGTGGTCAATCAGCGGCGCAAATAAGTTAGCGAACAGAATGGCCAGCATGATGCCCTCAGGGAAGGCAGGGTTTACCACGCGGATCAGCACGGTCATCACACCGATCAACGCGCCAAACACCAAGCGCCCCTGGTTAGTCATGGAAGCAGACACCGGGTCCGTTGCCATAAACACCATGCCAAAAGCGAAGCCACCAATCACCAAATGCCAATACCAGGGCATTGCAAACATGGGGTTGCTGTCAGAACCAATCAGATTAAACAGCGTACTGGTGGCGATCATACCCAGGAGAACCCCCAGCATGATTCGCCATGACGCAATGCGCGTCCACAGCAGTACTGCCGCACCGATAAAGATCGCCAGCGTCGAGACCTCACCCACTGAACCTGGGATGAAGCCAAGGAAGGCGTCCCACCAGCTCATGGTGTCAGTCAGCGCAGTCATGCCGTCTTGGAACGCCATGGAGAGCGCAGTTGCCCCCGTGTAGCCATCCGCGGCTACCCATACGGCATCCCCTGAGATTTGCGCTGGGTAAGCAAAGTAAAGGAACGCACGGCCAGTCAGCGCGGGGTTCAAGAAGTTTTTACCCGTGCCGCCGAAGATCTCTTTACCGATTACCACACCAAAGGTGATACCCAGCGCAACCTGCCAAAGCGGAATAGTCGCCGGCAGAATCAGCGCAAACAGTACTGAAGTGACGAAGAAACCTTCGTTAACCTCATGGCCACGTTTGATAGCGAACAGCACTTCCCAAAAACCACCCACCGCAAAGGTGACAAGATAGATCGGCAGGAAGTAGGTCGCACCGAGGACAAAGTTAGCCCATAAGCTGCTGGGGTCATGTCCACCCGCCAGGGTCATCATGATCGCTTCACGCCAACCGTTCATTGATGCATAGCCTGCATCAATGGCGGTATTGGCCTGCCAGCCTGCGTTCCACATGCCGAAGAACATCGCCGGGAAAGTACACAGCCAAACGGTGATCATGATGCGCTTTAGATCGATACCATCACGCACGTGAGCAGTGGTTTTTGCAACGCTGGGGGGCGAATAGAAAATAGTATCTACCGCTTCGTAGAGCGGGTAGAACTTTTCGTACTTACCACCTTTATGGAAGTGCGGCTCGAGATTATCGAGTGTTTGTCGAATACCCATCATCAGGCCTCTTTCTCGATCATGGTGAGATTGTCACGCAGGATAGGGCCGTACTCGTATTTGCCTGGGCAAACATAGGTACACAGTGCCAAATCCTCTTCGTCTAACTCAAGACACCCAAGTTGCATGGCAACTTCAATGTCACCCACGATCAGCGTGCGCAGCAGCTGTGTTGGCATAATATCCAGAGGCATAATGGCTTCATATGCACCGATCGGCACCATGGCACGTTCAGAGCCGTTGGTTGACGTGGTTGGTGCATAGTTGCTCAGGCCTTTAATCTTAGAGATGTAAATGCCCATGATTGAGTGCCGATTAGCGCCCGTAGACATCCATCCAAAGAAGGTGCGCTTGTTACCTTCCTCAAGCAAGCTTACTTGGTTATGGAAACGTCCCAAGTAAGTCAGGCTTCCTTCGGCAGAAACACCAGAGAACACAGAGCCTGAAATAACACGGGTGTCATCGGGCTTGATGACCTCACCTGCTAAGAGTTCCTCCGTACTGGCACCAATGCGGGTGCGCAATAAACGAGGTTTTTCAGCACGCGGGCCGCCGACAGCAATGATACGGTTGGTATCAAGTTTGCCTTCAACGAACAGCTTGCCGAACGCAATCACATCCTGATAACCGATGTGCCACACTTTCTTGTGCAAGGCTACCGGTGAAAGATAGTGAATATGCGTCCCTACCAAACCTGCCGGATGTGGGCCAGCAAAGCTCTCAGTCTTTACACCGCTGACATTACCACCAGGAATGGAAGCATTAGCACCTGTGCACAGAAAAACGTTGCCCTCGGTCAGGCGGGTTAGCACCTTGAGGCCGTCTTCAAATGCTTGAGGGTTTTCGTTGATCACTACCGCAGGGTCAGCGCTAAGTGGATGAGTATCCACAGCAGTAACAAAAATATCGGTAGGTGTGCTGTCGATAGCTGGCGTGCGAGAGAAAGGACGGGTGCGCAAAGCAGTCCAAAGCCCTGACTCAACCAGTTGATCAACAACAGATTGACGTTCAAGCTGCCCTAAAGCGTCACGATCATGAGAAGCAAATGTCATCGCTTCTTCATTTTCATCGACTTTAATAACCACAGACAGCAGACGTCTCTTTTCGCCACGGTTAATAGCCACGACTTCACCGCTGGCGGGCGCGGTAAAGCGCACACCATCAATTTTCTTATCGGTGAAGAGTAATTGGCCTAGTTTGACCTTATCCCCTTCCTGAACTTCCATCGTCGGCTTCATGCCAACGTAGTCGGTGCCCAGGATTGCCACGTGGCGCACAGGCCGCGCATCTTCAATACGCTGCTCGGGCGCTCCCGTGATGGGGAGATCCAGGCCTTTTTTGACTTCGATCATAGTCTCGCCCAGTTGATGGATCGGATATACGAAGGTAAGGGGTTCGAATGCTTATTTCTGTTCAGTAAATTCTTATTGTCTGTTCAGATTGTTACCAGTCAGGCTCAAGCACGCTTGAACCACCCCGAAAAATCCATCGTATTATAAAGATAAGCGCGGCCAATGACCACATCCCTGACAGTCGCCTAAAGTGCTATAGACGCTCTAGTTGGCCTTGTTTTGAACACAAAAAAGCCACCCGGAGGTGGCTTTTGGTACGACTTAGCGGTTAAAAGCGCTTTAACTGCTGCTTAAAGGCCATTAATGCTCAAACGACTCAATGCGGCAACTTCAAAAACTTCACATTAGACATGTGCTGAAGAATGCGAATAACTTGGCAGCTATAACCAAATTCATTGTCATACCACACATAAACGACGGCGTGATTACCGTTTGCGATGGTGGCTTTAGCATCGACAATACCCGCATGACGATTACCGACAAAGTCAGACGATACAACTTCCGCTGAATCAACGAAGTCAATCTGCTTCTGGTAGGAGGAGTCAATCGATACGCGGCGCAGGTAATCATTCAACGCCTCAGCATCAGTGCCCTTTTCTAAGGTTAAATTCAAAATAGCCATAGAAACATTGGGCGTGGGAACGCGAATGGCGTTACCTGTGAGCTTACCTTCAAGCTCAGGTAGCGCTTTTGCGACCGCTTTTGCTGCACCTGTTTCGGTCAACACCATATTCAGCGCCGCACTACGTCCACGGCGGTCGCCTTTGTGGTAATTGTCGATAAGGTTTTGGTCATTAGTGTAGGCGTGCACGGTTTCTACGTGCCCTGTCACCACACCATACTCATCATTTAGCGCTTTTAGCACTGGCACGATGGCGTTGGTAGTACAGGAAGCGGCCGACACGATACGGTCATTATCGCCAATTGTTTCATGATTAATGCCGAAAACGATATTTTTGATATCGCCTTTGCCGGGAGCCGTTAATAAAGCTTTCTTCGCCCCCTTGCACTCAAGGTGCTGCCCCAAGCCAGCTTCGTCGCGCCAGATACCGGTATTATCAACAATCACAGCGTTGTCGATACCGTAAGCAGTGTAATCAATTTCACTCGGTGAATCGGCGTAAATAACCTGAATCACATTACCATTGACAATAAGTGTACGCGCTTCAACGTCGACGGTAATGGTGCCATCGAACGGCCCATGCACTGAATCGCGACGCAGCAGACTGGCACGCTTTTCAAGGTCTTTTGCCACATCGCCACGGCCACGCACAACAATGGCTCGCAAGCGCAACAGATTGCCGCCGCCCGCTTTTTCGACCATCACGCGTGCCAACAAACGGCCAATACGGCCAAACCCGTAAAGCACCACGTCTTGAGGCTCGCCCTTACTACCATCCGGCTGAAAACCATCAATAATCTCAGCAAGCTCTTGACGCAGGAAAGCATCAAGATCACCACTACCCTGGCGCTTAAAGTTAACCGCCAGCTTGCCAACGTCGACATGCGCAGGCCCGAGGTTCATCTCGCTCATCGCTTTTACGATGGGGAACGTATCTTCAACAGATAGCTCAGTGCCTTCAATTTTGCGTACAAAGCGGTGATCTTTGAGGATGCGAATAACTGACCGCTTAATCAGGGAGCGACCGAACATAGTGGCAACAACATTGTTCTGGCGATACAGCTGACCCACCAGCGGAATCATTTGCTCAGCCAGAGCTTCGTTGCTTTGCCATTCCTGAAAAACGTTTTCGAGAGCTTGCTGACTCACGTGCGGCCTCATTGGGTAGTGAAAAGAAATTTCTTAGAACATTATCCTGGGCTTACCAACATGCCGCAATGAATGGATAGTCGCACAACATGTAGGGGGATTACAGAAAAAGCGGATTGACTACAAACCACAATAGTGCATCAAAACCACAAAACTTACTTAACGAGTAGTTGCTTTGCACAGGCCTCTGCCTGAAAGTACTGATCGTGTATGATCCAGATTCCGTTTCAGCACAAAACGATACCGTGACTATGTCCTCTTTCTCTCTGTTCGAACCACCCCAGCCCCAAGGGATTCGCGATACGCTTTACCTGACAGCGCCGCCGGGCAGTGCAACTGCTCTGGCTCTGGCTCAGGTTGCGCTAAGCGCACCATTATTGGTGATTACGCCGAACACTGCCAGTGCGCAGCGCCTGGAACAGGATCTGGCGTTCTATAGCAATGTTCCCGTGCTACCTTTTCCAGATTGGGAAACGCTGCCTTATGACAGCTTCTCCCCGCATCAGGATATCATCTCGTCACGCCTACGCACGCTGCGCTTACTGCAGGATGGCGTTCGCGGCATTGTGCTGGTGCCAATCAATACGCTGATGCAGCGCCTATCTCCCGTATCATACATTGCTGGGCGCGTGATGACGCTCAAAGCGGGCGCTACGCTAAATCGGGAAACATTTCGCGAATCGCTATCGCGGGCGGGTTATCGTGCCGTTGAAACGGTCTACGAGCCTGGCGAATACGCCATGCGCGGCGCAATCATCGACCTTTTCGCTATGGGTATGGATGAGCCAATTCGTATCGATTTGTTCGATGACGAAATCGATACGCTACGCCATTTTGACCCTGGCAATCAACGCTCTACCAATAAAGTCGATGTGATTGAGCTACTCCCTGCCCATGAGTACTCACTAAGCCGCAGCGCCATTGCTTGTTTTCGAGAACAGTTTGAAACGCTTTTTGATGTTGATCCACGCCAGTGCCCGCTTTATAATGATGCACTGAAAGCAATTCCCTCCCCGGGTCTAGAGCAATACTTGCCACTGTTCTTCGAAGAAACCGCTTCTCTATTTGAGCATGTTACCGATGATACCCGTGTGGCACTGCTGCCCGGGGTATTCGAAGCCGCTGAGCAGCACTGGCAGTCTATTGAATCACGCTATGAGAATTTAAGGGTTGATCCAACACGCCCACTCTTACCCCCTCCTCGTGCGTTTATCCCCGTTAATGAGGTTTTTTCAGCGATCAAAGCTCGCCCCCGAATCGAGCTAACCGAAGACAACACGCAACGCCATGCCCTGCAGCCAAAAGCCCAAGCACTCCCCTCGCTGGCTATTAACGCTCGAGCCAAAAATCCCCTTAACGAACTGGCTACTTTTCTGGATGCGCAGCACGCTACACGGGTACTGTTTGTTGCCGAGTCACGGGGACGCAGAGAAGCGTTGGAAGAAGTACTGGCGCCGCTTAAATTAAACCTGCCCCATATCGACAGCTTCCAGGGCTTTTTAAGCAGTACTGATCACATTGCCATCACTGAGAGCTTGGTAGGTAGCGGCTTGTGGCTTACCGAGCCGAACGTCGCCGTTATCAGCGAGACTGAATTATTTGGCGATGTAGTACGCCAGAGCAGACGGCGAGAAAAAGCCACCGACGACAACGAATTGGCCGTGCGCCATCTATCGGAATTACGAGAAGGCGCACCGGTTGTTCACCAAGCACACGGCGTCGGCCGCTACCTGGGGCTGGAAACCCTTGAAGCTGGCGGTCAAGCTAACGAATTCCTGGCGCTTTCATATGCCGACGGTGCCAAGCTCTATGTCCCAGTCGATAGCTTACACCTTATCTCTCGCTATAGCGGCGCCGATGACGAACTCGCCCCGCTGCATCGACTAGGCTCAGATCAGTGGGAAAAAGCACGCCGTAAAGCGGCTGAGAAAATCCGCGACACTGCCGCCGAGCTGCTCGACATTTACGCTCGGAGAGAGGCCCAGGAAGGGTTCATTTATGATACGCCGGGCGACGAATATGTTCGCTTCTCTGCCAGCTTCCCGTTTGAAGAAACCCCTGACCAGCAGGCAGCCATTGAAGCAGTAATAAACGACATGATCTCTCCGCAGCCCATGGATCGCGTTGTGTGTGGCGATGTAGGCTTTGGTAAGACCGAAGTCGCCATGCGTGCCGCCTTCCTGGCCGTTCAGACCGGTCGCCAGGTAGTGGTGCTTGTGCCCACCACACTGTTAGCTCGCCAGCACTTTGAAAACTTCCGCGACCGCTTTGCCGACACTGCTGTAAATATTAGCCTTATTTCACGCTTTACCAGCGGCAAAGAAATGACGCAAACCTTGGAAAGCATCAAAAATGGCCAAACCGATATCGTAATCGGCACCCACAAACTGCTATCTAAAAGCGTTGAACTGCCCAAAATGGGGCTTTTAATTATCGATGAAGAGCACCGCTTTGGGGTCGCGCAGAAAGAGAAACTCAAAACGCTGCGCGCCGAAATCGACATTCTGACGCTCACCGCAACACCGATTCCGCGCACCTTGAATATGGCCATGAGCGGCATCCGAGACCTCTCAATTATTGCCACCCCGCCTGCGCGGCGTTTATCGGTCAAAACCTTTGTGCAACAGCGAGATAACAGCGTCATTAAAGAGGCGCTGCTGCGTGAAATATTACGCGGCGGACAAGTCTACTTCTTGCATAACGAAGTTAAAACGATTGAAAACACTGCCGAACAAATCCGCGAACTGGTGCCAGAAGCTCGGGTTGCTGTTGCTCACGGCCAACTACCCGAGCGCAGCCTTGAGCGGGTAATGTCAGACTTCTATCATCGCCGCTTCAATGTGCTGGTGTGCTCTACCATCATCGAAACTGGCATTGATGTGCCCAGCGCCAACACGATTCTGATTGAGCGCGCCGACAAGTTTGGCCTAGCCCAGCTACACCAGCTGCGTGGCCGGGTTGGGCGCAGCCACCATCAAGCATATGCTTACCTACTAACACCTCCCCCCAAGGCAATGACACGGGATGCCGTGAAACGCCTGGAAGCGATTAGTGCTTCTGACGATCTCGGCGCTGGCTTCACTCTAGCAAGCCACGACATGGAAATACGTGGCGCAGGCGAGCTGTTAGGCGACGAGCAGAGCGGCCAAATGGAAACTATCGGCTACACGCTTTACATGGAAATGCTAGATCGCGCCGTAAAGGCGATCCGTGCAGGCAAAACACCTAATATTGATGCCCCCTTCAACACTGGCGTCGAGATTAGCCTCAATCTGCCAGCGCTGATTCCAGATGACTATCTTCACGACGTACAGCAGCGCCTGGTGATGTATAAGCGTATCGCCAATACCCAGAGCGACGCTGAGCTTAAGGAACTACAAGTCGAGCTTATTGATCGCTTTGGACTCCTTCCTCAGCCCTTGAAGAACCTGATACGCCAGACCAGACTCCGCCAGCGCGCTGAACAACTAGGCGTAACGCGTATTGAAGCCGGTGAAAACCGTGGACGAGTTCTTTTCAACAGCACAACTCAGGTCGACCCATTAACGCTTGTGACCCTCATTCAAAAATCGCCACAGCACTACCGATTGGATGGCTCAGACACTTTACGATTTGAATTCCCAATGGAAACTACCGAACAGCGTTTTGACAAAGTCGAAGCTTTGCTGACTACACTCAATCAAAAAGTAGCGGCGGCGTGAACCTTGGGGCAAACTTGTATGAAAGCCCTACGCACGGCCCTTTAACTGCCGCCCACGACAATGCTAGTTTGCAGCAATGTGGCGCACACATTTATTAGGAACCACCATGAATATTCGTAAGCTATATAACGCCTGGAGCCCGACAAGCTTAGCTGTCTTACTGACAGCAAGTCTCTCCACCCCCATTTATGCACAGCAGTCAACTGACGCGGCTGAAAGCGCTGCCTCTCCCTCAGAAGAGACGCTGACCAGCGCTGACCAGCCCACAGAACAAAGAGAACTCCCCCGCGGCCATTTTCGCCTTCCTGAAGAAGGCGACATTATTGGAGAACACTACACCGTTGTCGTAGAAGACCCTGAAGATACTCTCATTGATATCGCACGACGCCATAACATTGGCTACGAAGAGATTCGTATGGCCAATCCAGGCGTCAGCATGTGGGTACCTGGGGAAGGCACAGAAATCGTTATACCGGCGCGCTATATTTTACCCCCCGCCCCCCGCGAAGGTGTGGTGGTAAACCTGTCTGAACTGCGGCTTTATTATTATCCAGCTGACAATCCCGGCATTGTTGAAACCTATCCTGTCAGTGTTGGCCGTGAGGAATTTGCCACACCGGTCGGCATTACCCGCACGACAGTGAAGGTAAAAGATCCTGCCTGGGCGCCACCAGCCTCTATGCGTCGCGAAGCCGCTGCTCGTGGCGAGCCAGCACCTTCTATTGTGCCCGCTGGCCCCAACAACCCACTGGGGCGTCACGCTATATTGCTGGCGATGCCTAGCTACCTGATTCATGGCACCAACCGCCCTGAAGGCGTGGGCATGCGGGTTAGCCGCGGCTGTATTCGCATGTACCCCGAAGACATCGAGTCGCTCTATGAGCGTATGCCTAGCGGCACGCAGGTTAACTTGATGGATGCACCGTTTAAAGCAGGCTGGGCAGCCGACGGCACACTATTCGTACAGTCTTACCCTCAGCTTGAAGAAAACGTTGGCGATTTTGAGCCACTGCTCAACGCCATCGAACGAGTAAGCGAACTTGCTGAAGAACAAGCAGAAATTGACTATGCCCAGGTAAAACTTGCGGTGGAAAACCCGGACGGTCGTCTTATCGCGCTTTATGGCCCCCAAGCACCAGCACCAGCACCAGCTCCTACCGAAGAGCCTGTCGAGCTTGATGGATTATTCGAAGAAATTGAACTCACTACAGCGACACAAGCTGAGGAAGAGGCATAATCTTAGCCAAAATAAAAAACCCCGCCGAGGCGGGGTTTTTTTACATCTACAGCAACCCTAAGTTTTAACACTTAGAGCCCAGGCAGAATTACTTCTGCATGGAACGCTGGAACATGCGGTTCATTTCTTCACGGTTCTGCTGAGACATCTGCAGAGCAGCTTGCGCGTCGCGCTGAGCTTGGTTAGCAGTGTTCATTGCTTGTGAAGCCATGCTGCGTGCTTCTGCGGCATCAGCCTGTGCAGACTCAGCAGTCATGCGAACTTCTTCCAGGGCGCTGGTAGAAGCACAGCCAGCCAGAATTGCCAGAGAAGCGGCAGCGGCAGTCATCTTCAGAGCAGTCTTCAGAGTCATAATGTTCTCCTTGAGTCTTCCTTGGGTACAACGTTAAGGGTATGACAAATTTAAGGCTAAAGCGTTAGCTCAATTTTGTCTACCTGCGGTGCAGGTTCTTTACAGCGACTTGTACCATGGCATTACACCAATGCACGCAAGTCAAACGCTGTTTTATAATAGACCACAGCGCTTGTCCATAGCCACGTATTTATAACCTTTAACTTCCTTCAGCGACATAGCCTATCGGATCACTACGCGAGTGCCAACACCTACCAGCGATGCAACACGCTCAATTTGCTCATTGGTGACCGCAACACAACCCTGAGTCCAATGGAAACGGCCATGAATATCTGGATCACCCTCGCCAATGCCATGTATGCCAATGGCACCGCCCAGCGCAGTATTCTGCGGCGGTGAGCCGTGACGCTGATAGTGATCAAAATAGGCATCGTAATCTGCTTGGGAATAAATGCCTTTTTCGAGCGCCATCCGCGCATGAGGTGGCGTAGGATAGTCGATACCAATAAAGATATGCCACTGACTTTCGTAATTAAATCGATTAATTCGAAACTCACCAAGCGGTGTCACGTTATCACCACGGACACGCTGGGTTTTCGCCCCGCCTCGCCCAAGAGATACAGGCGCGTAGTGCTCAACCAATGCATTACCACGGTAGACACTCAACGTGGCGTCTTGGTCATCAATTAACACCCATAGTTCATTGCTGTGACGCGGAATACTCGCACGCGAAAGAAGCGTCTCAACCAGATCGGTGGGTTCATAATTATTTAAGGTACCGGAAGCCGCTGCACTGGCCACAGCAGGCCAGCCCAGCGCCAACGCTAAAAAACGGCGACGATCTACAGGCATCATTATCGCTCTCTATATAGGCCAGCATCACCAGCCAACAAGCATTTGTGGAAGTTGTTATACCTTATTATCACACCAAATGTCAGTGCTTTCAAAAAAGCCTAATCACCCAGCAATAATTCAACGTATGCATGATGCCAAACACCTCGCCATTGATTACCACTCTTGGCTCGTTTCACGTAGCGCTGCAATATCTCGCTTTGCAGCATGAAGGTTAACTAACAGCTGGTCAGCAACACTCTCTTGGCTGCCGACAGCAATCATTGAGGGGTTCTGTACGGCGCGCTTACTGACCCCTTCGTCACTGTGCAGCTTCTCAACGTGTCCTATCAACCAGTGCAACCAGCTATCCGGCTGGTGCAATAAATCTCTTAAGCGTTGCAGTTCAGCAACGGCGGGGCCTTGCTCATTAAGGAGCACTTGCCAGCCATGGTCGTGAAGACGTGCATGCTCAGTCACTTCTTTGAGCAGCGAATTTAATGCCAGCTCAAAGAGCGCCAGGGCGCTCTCTTCAATCGCCATTTGACGAGCCTGAGCATGTTCATCACTACCTGTTGGAAGACCAACCAAAAGCTCAGCCTGATAAAGCAGTTGGTTGGTACGAGAACGTGGGCTCACTTGCGTTTATCCTCCACGTGCCACTTACCCGCCTCAAACGTTGCTTTCCAGCCGGTTGCTTTGCCTTCCTCATCGGTCATCACGTACTGCTCTTTATTTTTCCGTGAATAGCGAATTTGCGCAGGACGGCCATCCGGATCTTCGCTGGGCGCCTTTAAGATAAAGTGATACTTTTCCGGCAGTTCGTCGGCGTGGGCTTTTAACTCTTTTACCAGCGGTGGACGAGTTTCACGGTTTTTAGGGAACTTGCTGGCCGCTAAGAACAAGCCGCTGGCACCATCGCGTAGTACGTAGTGATCTTCTACCTTCTGGCAGGCTAGCTCCGGCATGGGAATGGGGTCCATTTTGGGCGGTGCCACTTCACCACTACGAAGCAACTTGCGGGTGTTTTTACATTCACTGTTGGTGCAGCCGAAATATTTGCCGAATCGGCCTGACTTAAGCTGCATCTCAGACCCACACTTATCACATTCGATAATGGGGCCGTCGTAGCCTTTAATTTTAAACTTACCGGCTTCCACCTCATAACCATCACAATCAGGACTATTGCCGCAAATATGCAGTTTTCGCCCCTCATCGATGAGGTAGTTATCCATGGCAGTTCCACACTTCTGGCAACGACGCTTGGCACGGAGTGCGTCGGTTTCTGCTTCTTCGCCCGCATCTTCTGCAACGGCTTCTTCACCAGGAATTAAATCAATGGTGGTTTTACAGCGCTCTTTGGGCGGCAAGTTATAACCACTGCAACCCAAGAACACACCGGTGGAAGCCGTCCGAATCTGCATTTTACGGCCGCAGCTTGGGCAATCAATATCGGTAGGAACTGGCTGATTAGGGCGCATTCCTTCGTCGCTCTCGGCTTTGCTAAGCTCCTGGCTGAATTCACCATAGAAAGCATCGAGCAAGGCTTGCCAGTTACGCTCACCTTCCGCAACTTCATCCAGGCTATCTTCCATTCGAGCCGTGAACGAATAATCCATCAAATCGGGGAAAGACTCTTTCAGTCGCTCGGTGACAATATCACCCAATTTTTCAGCATAAAAACGGCGATTTTCTAGCTTTACGTACCCACGATCCTGAATCGTGGAAATGATCGCAGCATAGGTAGAAGGACGGCCAATACCCTGCTTCTCAAGCTCTTTTACTAAGCTGGCTTCCGTATAACGCGGGGCCGGTTTTGTAAAGTGCTGCTGGGGATCAAGCTTTTCAAGCGCCATCGCCGTACCCTTCGGCAAGTCAGGCAGGCTTTGGTCTTCATTTTTACCCGATGGCTTCATCACCCGCGTGTAACCATCAAACTTGAGCACTCGCCCTTTGGCGCGCAAGTCGTAGCCATCAACCTCCACACTCAGCGTACTGGAAAGGTACTCAGCAGGCGTCATCTGACAAGCCACAAATTGGCGCCAAATCAGCTCGTAGAGGCGCTCTGCGTCGCGCTCCATACCAGAGAGATCACTTGCCTTGCGCTCAACGCTAGAGGGCCTGATCGCCTCGTGGGCTTCTTGGGCACTCTCTTTGCTGCTGTAGCGGTTAGCAGACTCTGGCAAATAGCGTGCACCGTACTCATCACCAATAAACGAGCGAACACTCTCCACCGCATCCTTTGAAAGATTGGTGGAGTCGGTACGCATGTAGGTAATGTAACCGGCTTCGTAGAGACGCTGAGCCATGGTCATGGTTTTCTTAACAGAGAACCCTAACCGGCCGCTGGCAGCCTGCTGAAGTGTCGAGGTAATAAACGGCGCGGTAGGCTTGGAACTCGTCGGTTTGTCTTCACGGGAGGTAATCGCAAGCTTGGCTTTGCGCAGTTGCTCAATACGGGCAAGCGTGTCCTTTTCGGAGGTAGGACGGAAAGGTTTGCCATCCTGACGCACCAACGCAAACCTGACTAGCTCGCCATCCGGGGAAGCGAGATCTGCATGGACATCCCAAAACTCTTCAGGAATAAACGCACGAATTTCTCGTTCACGCTCAACGATCAGACGAACCGCGACCGACTGAACACGGCCTGCTGATAAGCCTCTGGCAATCTTTGCCCACAGCAACGGTGAAAGCATAAAACCAACAACACGGTCCAAGAAGCGGCGCGCTTGCTGCGCTTCCACTCGGGGAATATTTAGCGCCCCTGGCGACTTAAACGCATCCTGAATGGCATTTTTGGTTATTTCATTAAATACAACGCGCTTATAGCGGCTATCATCACCACCAATCGTCTCGCGCAAATGCCAGGCAATTGCTTCCCCCTCGCGGTCCAAATCCGTTGCGAGATAAACAGCATCCGCTTTTTCAGCCAGCTTCTTTAATTCAGCGACGACTTTTTCTTTACCAGGGAGCACTTCATAGCGCGCTTCCCAGCCGTTATCCGGGTCAATGCCCATCCGCCGAATTAACTGATCATGGGCCTTACGTTTTTTGTACTCTGCTTTCTCTTCCGCCGACATCTTGCGTGTTGCCGCAGCCTGGCGAGCGCGCTCCTTCGGGTCGGAGGCTGCCTTACCTGAGCCGCTGGTCGGCAGGTCACGGATGTGACCCACGCTCGACTTGACGATGAAATCGTTGCCGAGATACTTATTGATCGTCTTCGCTTTCGCAGGCGACTCGACGATGACCAGTGACTTGCCCATAGTGCTCCACTTTCCTAATGCTCAGGCGCTATCGCCTATGCTCTGAATACGTTGTCGCCTGTCGTTATCACTTGACGACCATGAGAAAAATGCGCCTACCCTACCCCAGGCCCGCAACAAGCGCCAGTAACAAGCGACGCATAAGTAACAAACTATTGCGGAACCGCGAGGTGTCTATCCGTATTATTTTTCATAATGAAGTAGCTAGACACTAGACTGCCAATACGCAGACGGCAACCCAAAATAAGCAAACAAAAAAAACGCCCCTGTATCAAAACAGAGGCGTAGACAAACATTACAACACTTAGCGCTTGCGCGGTGGTTTCTTACGCGACACTGCTCTCGGCTGAGGCTTGCCTGCTTCTTTAGCTGCATCGGCTGCTACATTATTAGTAGCAGGCACCGTTTCGGTAGCAGCACGCTGGGTAGTATCCTTTTCCGTCGACACTTTCTCTGTCGACACGCTTTCAGCTGGAGCGCTTACAGCGGTTTGCGTATCAATAGCCGCCTTCTGGTCACCTGCTTGCTTAGTGTCAGTAGCTGGTGCGCTCAAGGCTTTTTGTTGAGTAGCTTTTTGTTGAGTAGCTTGCTGCGGCCTCGCCTGATCAAACAGCGCCTTCACCTGTTCAAAGCGCTCTGCTGCGTGCTCGGACAACTCACCGCTCGCGGCGAACACATGCTCAAGGTGGTCAATATGACCATCGATGTCACTGCTGCTTTGCCCTTTTAATAGCTCGGGCAATGACGATAGCGCTCGCTCACGATCTAATTTCAAGATAAAGAACTGGTCGCGTACCAAACGCTTAAACTCACTCAAGGTTGAACCAGGCTCTAGCTCAGCACGGGAAGCACGTAACCGTTTAAAATTGCGCTCATCGGTCGCTGGCGTTCCGCCTAACACATAGATAACCGACCGCATGACCGCCTCGTGGGGGCCACCCTTAGCTATGTTATTGCGCAGCTCATTTTTGCGGTTTTCAACAAAACGCTGGTGCTCTGGCTCGGCTCCAGGGCGGCGACGATGTACATGGGCATCGCCATACAAACCGACTGCTGCTTGTAATAGAGGCTGCCCGTATATGTCCATAAACAGCCGCTCTATCGTGCTATCGCGCAAATCCCGCACAGCATTTAGGTTGGCGACGATTTGATCAGAGCACATCGTTTCTAATGCTTTGAAAACATTATCTTGCCCCACTGGCTGACGATGACTGCGCACGGCTTCAGCCATCACCGGCAACGGAACCGTTAGTGGATTACGATCAGATAGAAGCTTGTAGCCTAACCGGATAGGATGCATACGACGAATCCAGCGTGCGGCCTCTGGCGTCATCACGGCCTGCACCCAGGGTTGAACGTACAACCGATAGAAACCAAGATTGATCTCTGAAATACGTGCAACCGTTGCAAACCGGCGATCATCCTCTGGGATATGCATTACATCCTGATCCAGCTCATCGAAATTACGCGATGTAAACTCAAGCAAATAATCACGCTCAAGCAACTCCGCATCATCTCGCTCGCTGGCATGCGAGACTGTTGTCTCATACAGCCCAGGCGGCATAACGTCGATATAATCCATGTTAGCCGTGAACTCAGCATGCTCCTTGCGCGACACGCTACCGGAAACAAATATCCCTAAGTGCCCTGTTGTATCGTGCATGCAGTACACGATCGTCTGTTCGTTGGCGATGATATCTTCTTCGCCTTCATATAAATCACGAATCCAACCCAGCGCCTGAGGCGGCGGAGTTATATCGTCACCACGCGAACAGAACACAACAACAGGTGAGCGCACATTGCGCAGATCAATACGGCGACCATCGCGGGTCACTAGCTGAGCCGTCGAGAGGCGATTACCAACAAATAGGTTATCGACAATATACTGAATCTCTTGGCCACCTAACACTACGTGACCACCCCACCAGCGCTCGAACTCTAAATAGCGCTTGGACTCGGTATCGATGTTGTCGTACAGGTGGTACTGCTTTTTCCAGTAGGTATTAGCTGGGTTGAGGCGTTCGAAGTTCTGTACTAACCAAGCACCATCAAACAGTCCGTTACCAATGTCGCTAGTTAAAGCAGTAATCCAGCTTCCTCCGGTCATGCCACCGGTGTAGCGCATGGGCGCTTTACCGTGCTCCCCGGCCCAATAAGACAGTGGCGCACCGGCAATAAGAATCGGACCGAACACATCCGGCTCAAGTGCCGCGGCCATCATTATTTGCCAACCCGCCTGGCAGTTACCCACTACCATTGGTTTTTCAGCTGTTTCCGGATGTAGAGCGATAACATGACGCAAAAACGCGATTTCCGCTTCTACCACATCCTCAACGGTTTGACCCGGCTCGGGAAAAGGCAAAAAACCAATAAAATAGCAGGGGTGACCAGCCTTTAGAGCAACCCCAAGTTCGCTATCAGGCTTGAATCCGCCAATACCAGGGCCATGACCTGCCCTGGGATCTACGACAACAAACGGTCGTTTTGCAGGGTCGATTTGAATATGGCTGGGAGGCAGGACTCTCAGCAGCTCATAATTGGTTGGATGTGGAAGTGTGCGTCCATCAATAAGCACCTCTGTATCAAACCCAAGCACGTTCGGCTTAGTTTGCTCCATATGCTCAAGATACTGATTTCCGCGTTCGCGCATAACATCCCAATACAGGACACTACGCTCAATACTGTCACGCCAATAGCCAGCTGCAGCCCGTCCGAATCCGAACGGATCTAGCATGCTAGTAAAGGCCTCGCCGACCGGGAATGGAGCTATTTGATCAGACGCTCCTGGCCACAGGTTTTTCAGCGGGCTGCCCGGCAGCAAAGGATGAGCGAGAAAGTTCATAAATTCTCCCATTGGGCCGATGCAAAGCATCCGTCCCGAAACGTTGTTGCTGCAATGCAATATAGTTTAGGCCACTCGCTGCATAACGTCGATGCTTACCTTTGCAAATTCATCATTGTTGTCATAAAGACGCCGCACATCATCGGTGGTAGCATTTCCAACATAATGTTGAGATTTTGTTTTGTGGCACTTTCTATTCTTCGGAGGGTGTATACCTAGAGGTTGTTATGTCATCCCTTACACTACTCAATCGTTTGACCTTCCGACAATTACAGGTATTCCAGGCAGTCCACCGCCAGCGCTCCTACTCGCGCGCAGCCGAGCAGCTAGGACTTACACAACCTGCCGTTAGCGCACAAATACGCCAGTTAGAACTCGCCCTTGGTCAACCACTGTTTAAATATGCCGGTAAAACGCTTCACGTGCTACCTGCAGCGGATACCCTAGCGCTCTCAACACGTGAAATTTTCGGACAGCTCTCTAGACTGCAAATGAACCTCTCGGAGATAAATGGCAGCATTAGCGGCGAGCTAAACATCGCGGCAGTCTCCTCCGCCCAATATGTGGTGCCTTATTTATTAGCGCGGTTTCGAGCACGCTATCCCGACGTGCGTATTCGGCTAAAGGTATGCAACCGCAGTCAAGCACTGGAAAGACTGGCAGAACAAAAAGATGATGTCGTGATTATGGCCATGGTGCCTGAAGACGACGATTTAGTAGTCATGCCCATTCTTGAAAATGAACTTATCGCTCTCGTATGGCCAGACCACCCGCTGCTTCACATGAAAGCCCCCACACTAGCCGATTTTGCGCGCCATTATGTTTTGATGCGTGAGCCAGGCTCCGGGGTGCGCATCGCCTTTGAGCAACTGGCTGTTGATCAAGAAATCGGTCTTCCCCACCGCATTGAATTAGGCACGAATGAGGCCATCAAACAAGGTGTTATGGCCCACCTAGGCGTTGCCGTTTTGCCCCGTTTAGCGGTTCAGCTGGAACTAGAGCAAGGGCTATTATCAGCGCTCCCTTTGCCCAACTTTCCCATTCGACGCTCGTGGTGCACGGTGTATCGCCGCGATCATTTTCCGACACCAGTCGCGGATCTTTTTTTACGTTTCACCCGGGAACACCTGCCAGATTTTGGTCGGCATTTTCAAGCTCCCTCTAGCCCACTGCCCAGCCACGGCGTTTCCTGCCTACCTTTACTATCAATATAGTGGACCATCGGCTAGCTGGGCTGCCTGTTTAGCGCTTCGATGAAGGGGGCTTAGTGTCTTGTTAACCAACAGATATGTTACATTAGTCTACTACCTACGTATCATTCAGAATCTTCAGGATTTGGCATGTATTCGCGCAGACGATCCAACTGTCAACGCCATGGCATATAAACGCCATCGCAACAGCATATGGTTATACGCCACGACGTTTGGGCATTGCCTGCCGCACAGTAGAGAGGCTCTTTCCTATGAGCAATAACCCCACAACGCGCGTCCCTAGCGGCGAAAAATTCCGCAATGAGCATGGCATGTCGGTCATTAAAGACGGCATGAAACAGCGTAAAGCGTCGCCAGATGAAGCGTCTCCCAGCCTTGACCGCAAACCGAAATGGCTGCGCGCACAGATTCCTGGAGGCGAACGCTTCGAAGCCGTCAAAAAGAATGTCTCTACGCACCGTCTTAGCACTGTTTGTGCAGAGTCGCACTGCCCCAATATGGGCGAATGCTGGAGCAATGGCACCGCCACTATTATGTTAATGGGGTCTGTATGCACACGTGCCTGCCGATTCTGCGCAGTGGACACAGGCAACCCAAAAGGCTGGCTGGATCTAGAAGAACCGGAAAATACCGCAAAATCGGTCGAGCTGATGGGGCTGCGCTACATCGTATTGACCTCCGTTGACCGAGACGATTTGGACGACGGCGGCGCTACGCACTACGCCAACTGCATTAAGGCTATTAAATCCCGCACGCCGGAAGTGGTTGTAGAGGCTTTAACACCCGATTTTGACGCTGATACAGCCGCCATTGAGCGGGTAGTTGATTCTGGATTGGAAGTGTTTGCACAGAATGTAGAGACGGTAGAGCGGCTAACCAGTAAAGTGCGCGACCCGCGTGCAGGTTATCGCAAAACGCTAAATGTCTTAGCGCATGCCAAGCAGTATCGTCCCGATATAATTACCAAAACAAGCTTGATGCTTGGATTAGGCGAGACGGACGAAGAGATTCTTAAGACCTTTGATGACCTGAGAGAGATTGGCGTTGATATCGTGACGCTTGGGCAATATTTGCGCCCAACCAAAAACCATCTAGCCGTAGAGCGCTGGGTCACCCCAGAAGAGTTTGATCGCTATCGCGTGCTTGGCCTCGAAAAAGGCTTTATGGAGGTGCCGTCTGGGCCGCTAGTACGCTCTAGCTATCGCGCTGACCGTGTCTTTGAGAAAAACAACCTTGGCCTCGCGTCGCCTGCTGCGGTTCCAGGCCATGAGCCTGATGCTAACCGTATTCCTGCGTTTAATGTCGGATAAATCATCTAGGCTAGCTGCACGCAATTGGCACAGCTAAATCAGTTCCAACAGTGCCTTGCGTGCAGATCGCTTATTATTGGGTAAAGGATACATCCACCAACTGACGATCCAACCGCCGGGCTAGCGCAGACGCTAGTTGACTCCCCACTTGGTGAGCGACAGGCAGCGCCACTAAATCAGCCAATCGCGTTACCTGCATACCTGCATAGCCACAGGGATTGATGCGCCCAAAGGGGGATAAGTCACCGTCTACGTTTAGCGCAACCCCGTGATAGCTTGCGCCCCGCCGAATTCGTAACCCTAGCGAGGCAATTTTCGCCTCACCTTGCTGCGTGTCGACATAGACGCCAGGTGCATCTGGTTTCGCCCAGGCAGAAACGCCATAAAGCGCAAGTACGTCAATCACCGAATTTTCTAGCGCAGTTACTAGCTCACGAACACCAATCTTGCCACGCCGAACGTCCAGCAATGGATATAATACAATTTGGCCTGGGCCATGGTAGGTTACCTGCCCCCCACGATCCGTTTTCACGACAGGGATATCACCTGGCATTAACACATGTTCTGGCTTACCCGCCTGCCCCTGAGTAAAAACGGGATCGTGCTCAACTAGCCAGAATTGATCAGGCGTTGTCTCGTCTCGCGTGTCGGTGAGTTCGCGCATCGCGCTCCACACAGGCAAGTAGGCACGATGGCCAAGCTGATGCAACTCAATAGGTTGACTAGCCAAGGTCATACCACCATGTGTACGCGACCTGTAGCCTTCAGATCATCAAACAGCTGGCGTAATTGCTGTTCGCCAGTGGCTACAATAGTCACACGCACAGATTGAAAACGGCCGTTACGGCTGTCGATGACTTGAATCGACGTCTCATCAAAATCTGGGGAATGTTTAACAATCACTTGGCACACGCAGGCTGGAAAATCCTCAGCGGCATCGCCAACCACTTTTAATGAGTAATCACAGGGAAAAGTGATTTTAGGTGGCTCGTTTACTTCAGGCTGACGTAAATCTCTTAGCCCATTTTTCGCGCCTTTTTTCATAGCTCGCCTTTACACGGAATATATAGATACTTCTGCTCAGGGTACGAATACAGTACAGCCCTATAAGATGAGTAGCTTAAGCGCAAAAGACTAAAAATTCTGCGCTTAAGCTCGCGACTACTAATCGGTAAAGTTACTAATCAAACCACTGAAGAAACGCCTTACTTGATCAAATAGGCGCTTAAACAAACCGCCCTCTTCAACATTTTCAAGAGCCACTAGTTGACGCTCGCCGACCATTTCTTCACCTAAATACACTTCTAACGTACCTACATCGTCACCCACAGCAACCGGCGCTTGAAGATCACCATCTAGGTTCAAGCGAGCGCGCAACTCTTCGTTGCGGTTGCGCGGAAGCGTCATAAATACTTCGCCGTCAACGCCAACACGCAGTTCATTGATATCTCCCCCCCACACACGCGGCGTTGCAAGCACTGCACCACGCTCATAGAGCTTCATCGTTTCATAGAAGCGGAAACCGTAACTAAGGAGCTTTTGCGTCTCCTGAGCTCTTGCCTCCTCTGAATTAGTGCCCATCACGACTGAAATTAGCCGCATGCCATCACGCTCGGCCGAAGAGACAAGACAGTAGCCCGCCTCGGTTGTCCAACCGGTTTTCAAGCCATCGACACTCGGGTCACGCCATAGCAAACGGTTACGGTTTGGCTGATCGATACCACCAAAAGCGAAGTTACGCTGAGAGTAAATAGCGTAATGCTCGGGGTAATCGTTAATAATATGCTGAGATAACAGCGCCATATCACGAGCTGTTGAGTAGTGATTGTCACCAGGCAGGCCCGTCGCATTTTGGAAATTAGTGTTATGCATTCCCAAACGCGTAGCATGCTGATTCATCAAATCGGCAAATGGCGTTTCGCCTCCGGCAAGGTGCTCTGCCATCGCCACGCTTGCATCATTACCCGATACAATAATGATGCCATGCAGCAGATCATCGACAGAAACACGATCCCCCACCTCGATGAACATCTTGGAGCCGCCGGTACGCCAAGCTTTCTCACTGATATTAACCATATCCGTCAAGCTAATTGTACCGCGATCTAACTCACGCTCGACCAGATAGGCGGTCATCAGTTTAGTCAGGCTGGCTGGAGGTAAGCGTTCATCAGAATTATGTTCAGCAAGAATGCGACCGCTGTTGGCATCCATCAGAATCCATGAGCTCGCCGCCAGCTGAGGAGCGGAAGGAATAATCGTTTGCGGCTGCGGTATCACCTGGGCCACGGCCGGTGAAGACACCACAGCAAAAACCGCAAACAAGCAAAGCCCTGCGGTACGGCGAATAGACATCATTACATTCATTTCTTACTTCTCACAACAAAGAAAAAACGTCAACGAAGCACGTTTAATTTAGCTAATAATTGGGGAGAGCTATCTCACGATAAACACTTGTGGGAAGCCCGCCCGACGGAGTTCTTCACGTGCTTGGGTTTCCTGATTAGGGCTCACTGGCCCAACCTGCACACGATGCACATCTGCATCACTCATCACCCGTACTTTATGCGGGAGCTCACTAACCAAACGTTGCTGCAACTGCTGGGCTCCTTCTTCACTGCCCAGTGCCGCAATTTGTAGATAAATCGCGTCATCCGCTGCCATTGGTCGCTGAACAGCAATATTTGGAACAGGCCGTGCATTCACAGTAGAAGATGCCGAAGGCACCTCATCGACTGGACGGCTACTCCTACCTTGCTGAGCCAGCCATTGCTCAGGCTCGATCGCCTCAACCCGAACGGCTCCCGTACCATTATCTAAAAAGCCTAGCCGTGCAGCCGCTGCATAGGAAAGATCTATTTCACGATCGCTATGAAACGGCCCCCTGTCGTTGACGCGGACAATAACAGATTGACCGCTGTCTAAACTGGTAACACGGGCAAAGGTTGGCAATGGCAGCGAGCGGTGAGCCGCAGACATTTTATACATGTCATAAATCTCACCGTTTGATGTGGCATAGCCATGGAATTTTTCACCGTACCAGGAGGCCGTGCCTTGCTTCACATAACCCGTTGCATCCGGCAATACATGATAGGTTTCACCCCACACTTCATAACTGGAGCGATTGCCGGAGCGCGATAGCGGTTCTATGCGCGGCTCAGCGTTTGGCACCTTGCTCACATCCGGCGGCTCTAACGGGTACGCGTCGCCCGTCATTGCATAGCGCTCTCCCGATGATGCACCACCACTACTTGCTCCACTGCTGGGCGCACCGCTCGTACTCTCAGCAGGCTTACTAGCAGGCTGATTAGCGCTATTTTGTTGAGCTTCATGGCTGGCACAGCCGCTAACCAACGCTATGATGATCACCGCACCACCTATGCCACGAGCCTCAGACAGCACTGTTCTCATAGTTAGCCCTCAACTTGCTGTGCAATCGCCTCTGACAGCTCAGTCACTGCCATTGCATAGAGGTGGCTGTGGTTGTAACGGGTAATAACGTAAAAGTTATACTCCCCCAAGCGATATTGAATACTATCATCGGCAAGCTCGAGCCTTAAAGGCACCACAAGCAGCTCTGAATCCAGCGCATTCTGTGGCTCAATGCCAGCTTCAATCGCTTCAGACACAGTCACTTCAGGCTTGCTGGTTTGGTTAATAGGAAGCGTATCAGGCGCTGAATCAGGGCCATCGGCCTCATGATAAATTGCCCCATCACGCTGCCAACCATGTACTGCAAAGTAGTTCGCCACACTGCCAATAGCATCGACCGGATTCTCCCATAAATCTCGTTTACCATCACCGTCAAAATCGACGGCATAGGCTTGATAACTTGTGGGAATAAACTGGGGATACCCCATTGCGCCGGCATACGAACCATACAGCTCGTCAACCTCAACGCCTTGCTCATGAGCGATTTTCAAAAAAGCCGCCAGTTCGCCGCGAAAAAAGCTACCGCGAACAGGATGATTGAAGGCTAATGTTGCTAACGAATCTAATACGAGGTGACTCCCTTTATGCTTACCGTAATAGGTTTCAACACCAATAATGGCAGCAATGATCTCTGGCGGGACACCATACACGTCCTCAGCTCGGATAAACGCATCCTGATACTCACTGATGAATTCGGCACCTTCCTCAATACGTTGCTGGGTTAAAAATATATCCCGATACTCATACCAACGTAAGCGACGTTCAGCCGCGCCTTCCATCGCATCCAAAACAGATTGGCTAAAGTTGGCCTGATTAAGGGCATCAGTTAGCCATTGTCGAGGAATTCCTTGTGCTGTTAACTCGTCAACTAACTGTTGACTACCTTCGTGCTGCTGCGGATCAAAGGGCGACGCGTCATCAGCCCATGCAGCCGTGTAGGAGCACGCCAATAACACAGCTGCCACGCAGCCACTTGCTTTACTTCGGGCCCATTTCATTAACTTACCACTCCTGTGAAAAAGCACCGCTACTTATCTATTCGATACTAGCGCGGCAACAACCGCCGATGGGCATGTATTGACATGAGAATACCGAACCCCGCCAGCAAGGTCACGCTGGAAGTCCCGCCATAGCTCACTAGCGGCAGCGGCACGCCAACAACGGGCAAAATACCACTCACCATGCCGACATTGACAAATACATATATAAAAAATGTCAGGATAATACTGCCTGCAAAAAGTCGCCCAAAAGTGTCCTGGGCAGACGCTGCCAGCCACAGTCCACGTCCCACAATCATGACATACAGAGATAGCAGAACTAGCATTCCCACTAGGCCAAACTCTTCACCCAACACGGCAATAATAAAATCCGTATGGCGCTCAGGCAGGAATTCTAATTGAGACTGGGTACCCTCAAGCCAGCCCTTCCCCCATAAGCCGCCGCTGCCTATCGCTGTTGTTGATTGAATAATATTCCACCCCGACCCTAAGGGGTCGCTTTCCGGATCCAGAAACGTTAAAACTCGTTGACGCTGATAGTTGTGCATATTCATCCATAGAACAGGAAGTCCTGCTGCAATTAAGGCGCCAATCAAACCAATCAAGCGCCAGGACAAACCTGCCAGAAGCACAACAATCACCGCCGCGCTAGCCACTAAAAGCGACGTCCCAAGATCCGGCTGAATAGCCGTAAGCACCACCGGCAAGCCGATAATTACCGCACAGACAAAAATATGCTTGAAGCGTGGCGGTAATTGGCAACGATTCAGATAGGCAGCCACCATCAGAGGCACCGCTAGCTTCATCATCTCAGATGGTTGAAATCGAATAACGCCCGGTATTTCAAGCCACCGCTTTGCTCCCATCCCCACATCGCCAGCTATCTCAACTGCCAACAACATAGCTAAGCCCAGGCCGTAGGCAAAGGGAGCCCAGCGCAGAAACGTGGAAGGCGACAATTGAGCAATAACCACCATAACCACAATGGCAACACCGAAACGTATCGCTTGCGCAATTACCGTATCAATACGCTGCCCGGAAGCGCTATAAAGCACTAACAAACCGCCGCCCATCAGCAACAGCAGCAACCCTAGCAACCACGGGTCGAGGTGAATCCGCTCCCAGATGCTTTTGCGCCTAGCAATACCGCTATCTGGCGGGCGTACGGGATAACGACGTAGTGGGCGAGAGAGGGTTTGCCATGACCTCATTAGTTGCCCTCCACGTTGGCAGTATCTTCTTCCAGTACTTCTTTAACTTCTTCAACGCCTGGTGCGTCGTCTCTTAATATCCATGCATCGGTCATCGCACGCGCCAAATGAGCGGCATGCGTACTCCCGCCCCCAGCATTTTCAACAATGACTGAGACCGCAATTTGTGGGTTGTCGAGTGGCGCAAACGCCATAAAAAGAGCGTGATCGCGTAAGCGCTCCTCAAGTTCTGCGGCGTTGTAACGCTGATCTTGGCCAAGCGAGAACACCTGGGCGGTACCTGATTTCCCCCCCATACGGTACTCTAGCCCTACCCCCGTACGTCGCGCTGTGCCTTCATTCCCGCTGATAACTTTTTCCATGCCGCTGAAAACACGGTCCCACCAGTTTTCATTATCCAACCGAATATCGGGCAGCGTATCCGGCAAATCCAGCGCTAAGGGCTCGTCACCTATTGCTAACGCAAGACGTGGCTTTACCCAATGACCGCGATTAGCCAATGTAGCCGTTGCACTAGCTAGTTGTAACGGTGTCACCTGCCAGTAACCTTGCCCGATTCCCACAGAGAGTGTTTCACCGGGATACCAAGGCTGATTAAAACGCGCTCGTTTCCAATCACGAGACGGCATCAGGCCGGTGCTTTCGCCTTGCACGTCATGCGCAACACGTTGGCCAAAACCAAAATTGGTCATTTGCTCATGCAGATTATCGATACCCAGATCATGGGCTAGGGTGTAATAATAAGTATTGTTTGAAACAGCAATAGACCGCTCCATATCTACCCGACCATGCCCCCAGCGCAGCCAATTACGATAGCGACGAGAGTCGTTGGGCAACTGATAAAAACCAGGGTCATTAATCGTGCTATCGGGAGTGATAACACCCTCTACGAGCCCCGCAAGCGCCAAAAAAGGTTTAATGGTCGAACCTGGCGGATAATGGCCACGAATTGCTCGATTAAACAGCGGGAGGTCGATATTTTCCTGCAAGCCGCGATAGGAAGCGACATCAATTCCCGTCACGAACTGATTACTATCAAAACCAGGCGTCGATACCATGGCAAGGATTTCACCTGTCCCAGGAACGATAGCAACGATAGATCCACGCCGATCATCTAATAGCTCGTAAGCGAGCATTTGCATTGACTTATCAAGCGTTAATGTAAGATTCGCTCCAGGTACCGGATCAGTACGACCCAGCTCTCTGAGTACACGCCCACGTGCGTTCGTTTCAACTTTACGCAGCCCAGCCTGCCCATGCAGCTCTGTCTCGTAAAACCGCTCAATCCCCGTTTTACCAATAAAGTGTGTTCCCGCATATCGCCCAGCATCTAGGGTTTGCATCTCTTCTGCGTTGATACGTCCTACATAGCCCAGCGAATGAGCCATCATTTCGGCATCGGGATAGTAACGAAGCAGTTGTGCCTCTACTTCGACCCCTGGTAGACGATGTCGATTCACCGCTAGCCGGGCAATTTGGTCTTCACTCAAATCGCTCATTAAAAGCGCTGGCTGGTACGGGCGCTGGCGCTGCCTGGAACGGACATTAAACGCTTCAATATCATCTTCGGGTAGATCTAGAAGCTCAACTAACAACGCCAGCGTTTCATCTAAATCATCAACGCGTTCGCGCACCAATGTGAGGTTATAAGTAGGGCGATTTTCGGCAAGGAGGACGCCGTTGCGATCGTAAATCAATCCCCGGTTAGGGGGCAGCGGTTCAACACGGACACGGTTTTTTTCAGAGCGAGTACTGTATAAGTCGTGCTGAACGATCTGCAAATAAGCCAGACGCCCCGTCAGCAGCCCCGTCAAAACGACCACCACTAAGACGGCAAGTAGCGCCCTGACACGAAAAATGCGCAATTCTTGCTCAGGGTTTTTAAGCGTGTCATGGCGCTTAGGCATGGGTAAAGATGACTCTCAAATCAGACAAAAAGCAGTTATCGATGATAGGGATGACCTACTAGCAGGGTCCACGCCCGGTAAAGCTGCTCAGCCAGCATGATGCGTACCAGAGGGTGCGGTAATGTGAGGGGCGACAAAGACCACGCTTTATCAGCCATTGCTGAAAGGGATGGCTCTAAGCCATCAGGCCCTCCCACCAACAGCACGATATCTTTGCCCAACATGCGCCAAGCGTCGGCTTCGTCAGCAAGTTGCTCGGTACTCCAGGTTTTACCCTTAACCTCAAGTGCCACGATATACTCATCGCCACGCAGTTTGTCACGTATACGCTGAGCTTCTTGCGCACGTGCTTTGGCTATATCGGCATTTTTGCCACGCTGACCCAGTGGAATCTCTTCAATTTCAAGCGAAAAGTCTCGAGGTAGCCGTTTGCGGTAGGTCTCAATGCCCTCCTCAACCCAGCCAGGCATTTTGGTGCCCACCGCTAACAGCCTGATCTTCATGACATTGTGGCTCGCTCTTCAAACCGCTTCAGCGACTCACCAATAGCCCCAGCGTCATTAGGCAGGTCTGCCCATAAGCGCTCAAGATCATAGAGGGCTCGAGCTTCAGGCAACATAATATGGACAACCACATCGCCTAGGTCGACCAATACCCAGTCAGCATTATCGCCACCTTCAACCCCACGAGGCGAAAGCCCTGACGCTTTAGCCTTTTCAACAACATTTTGCGCTAAAGCAGCCACGTGGCGAGTAGACGTACCACTGGCGATCAGCATCAAGTCAGTGACTTCAGTCAGCTTGGAAACATCTAACTGCGTAATATCTCGTGCTTTAAGTTCTTCTAGGGCATCAACCGCTAGACTTTTAAGTGTATCGATGTGCATAGCTCCTAAAGGCAACCCCTTGTTGTCGCAAGCTCAGCAAAAGCAAGCTCGGTGATAGTCAGTCAATCAGCCGGCCATTGTAACGGCTTCTTTCCTGACTGCCAGTGCTATTCGCCAGAATGATAGAGACCATGCCGCAGAATGGCTTCCTCGACGGCCTCAGGCAGTAGATAACGAACGCTTTTGCCCTTTTCTAAACGCTCTCTTATATAAGTAGCCGAAATCGCCATCATGGAGGGCAAGGCCAGCGTCAGAACATTACCATTAGGGCTTCGCATCAGTTCATCCACACTATCGACTTCACGATTACCCACCAGTTCCCTTAATTCCTCAGGCCACCGCGCGTTATAGCCAGGTCGAGCGATCACAACGAGATGTGCTAAAGAGAATATCTGATTAGCTTTGTGCCATTTGGCTAACCTTAGAAAAGCATCGAACCCGATAATCATCACTAGACTCGCGCTATCGCCATACGCTTGCCGCAGCTCGGCAAGCGTATCCACGCTATAAGAAGGCCCTTCGCGGCGTAGCTCTCGGTCATCAGCCATCACACCAGGCGTGTCGCCAATACCTAGCCTTAACAACTCAAAACGCTGCTCCGGTGATACCTGAGGCGTATCACGCAGAGGCGGCTGAGGTGCGGGAATCATGTGCAAACGATCAAGCTTAAGGGCTTCACGAACCTCAACAGCGCTTCGCAAATGCCCCAGATGCACAGGATCAAATGTGCCCCCCAGCATGCCTATTCGCATGGGTGTTGAACTCATTGCCTGATTTGCCCATCACCAAAGACCACATATTTCTGCGTTGTAAGCCCTTCTAATCCAACCGGCCCTCGCGCATGCAGCTTATCGGTTGAGATACCAATTTCTGCGCCCAGTCCATACTCAAAACCATCAGCAAAGCGCGTAGAGGCATTTACGATGATTGAGCTTGAGTCGACCTCAGCCATGAAGCGTCTCGCTAGACTGATGTCTTGAGTCACAATGGCGTCAGTATGGTGGGAGCCATATTGCTCGATATGCTGAATCGCCTCATCCATGCCATCAACGACCTTAATCGCTAGAATAGGCGCAAGGTACTCAGCGCCCCAGTCTTCCTCGGTGGCCAGCGCCGCTTGGGGCAGCAAAGCTTGTGTACGCTCGCAACCACGTAGCTCAACATGGTGCTCGGCGTAGGCACGAGCCAACTCTGGCAGCACGAGATCGGCAATCGGCGCATCCACCAGCAGCGTCTCCATCGTATTGCAGGTGCCATAGCGATGCGTTTTGGCGTTTACTGCGATGGCCAACGCTTTAGCGGGATCGGCCGTAGTGTCGATGTAAACGTGACAAACCCCATCAAGGTGCTTAATGACGGGCACCGTTGCTTCCCGGGAGATGCGCTCGATTAGCGACTTTCCACCTCTTGGAATTATGACGTCGACGTACTCGGGCATGCTGATCATCGCCCCCACCGCCGCGCGATCGATGGTGGCAACAACCTGAACAGATTCAGCCGGTAAGCCAACCTCAGCTAGCCCCTCCTGAATACAACTACTAATCGCCGCATTTGACGCACTGGCCTCAGAACCGCCGCGTAGCAAGCAAGCATTACCCGATTTTAAGCACAGGCTTGCTGCTTCAAGAGTAACATTCGGGCGAGATTCATAAATAATGCCAATAACCCCAAGTGGCACGCGCATTTTGCCAACTTGAATGCCGCTTGGGCGGTAGCGCATATCGTCAATTTCGCCAACGGGGTCTGGCAATGCAGCCACTTGGAGAAGGCCTTCAACCATGGCATCAATTCGCCCATCATTAAGTGCCAGACGATCGAGCAAGGCAGTGTCTAAGCCGCTTTCTTTGCCACGCTGCAAATCAAGCGCGTTCGCTTCTAGTATTAATTGCCTAGATGCCGTCAGGCGTGATGCCATTGCTTCAAGCGCACGATTTTTTAATCCCGTATCAGCGCGGCGCAACTCTCGAGCAGCCGCCCTAGCGCCTTGACCAAGCACCTGGATATAAGCGGGCACATCCCCCGCAGCTAATTGCTGTAGGGCTACGTTTTGGCGTGCGTTTGAACCGCTCATACTTTCTCCCTGTCTTATCGTGTATGCAAGGCAAATTGCATTCTATGGTAGTGGTACTAGGTGTTTGGCAGTATGTTACGCCATTAGAGCGTTATACTGATGCTATTAATGATTACATTTCGATGCCCACGCCTAGTCAAAGTGTTGCATGGGCAACCCTGAATTAAAGGTGAATAGTAAGCCACCATGCAAAGCAAGTACAAAATACGCCTACTGAGAGCTAACTTGTTCGCAGCGGCGTTAGCATTAGCGTACTGGACATATATGGCGCAGCCAGTGGCCGCGCTAGTCCTCTGGTTGTCTGTAGGCTGGCTTTTTGTTACTGCGCTATTGCTCGATTTTAGCCATCGTCGTTCTAAAGCCCTACCTTGGCAAGTAATCACCGGGGCGCTACTGTTGGGTCTGATTGCCGTAGCTCCAGAACGCCATAGCTTTTTAATATGGGCTTGGGCAGCAATGTTCATGCTGCCTCAGCAACGCTGGGTAGCCGTATTAAATACCTTCACTGCGTTGATTAGCTGGTCATTAATTGCCCCTCTTCTTAGCTTACCCGAAGCGCTACTACTGTTGGCGACATTAATCACGCTAGGCGTACTATCCAGTGCCAAAGCGTGCCAGTTAATCGATATTAACGGCTCCATTCGCAAACGCCTTCGGCTAATCCCCGGGCTAAATCTATGGCCAAGCGGCCAGCTTCTGAGAGACCTGAGCCGTGAACAAACCCGCTCTGAACGTGAAGCCATCTATGCCGAGTTATTAATTATCCAAGTTAAACGCCATCAGCTTTGGTCGACGGCGCAAAAATTATGCAACCTCATATACAGCTTCGAACACGTTTATCGCTTAAACAATCAGACGCTTGCCGCTTTAATGTTGTCACATAATCCCAAAGAAGCCGCCCATCGCCGCAAGCTTCTCTGCGCTGGCCTCCCAGAAACACAGCACTCCCACTACCTACCACTCATGGATATAGAGCTATCACGCCTATCCGTCGAGGCGTTAGTTCAGCTCCCGCTTCAACAACGGAAAGCTAACGATGATTGATCAACCGCGGCAAAGACACCTGATGACGTTTGCTTACACCGTCAGTGTGATTCTAGTAGCAGGGTACACATTCTGGCTTTATAGCATGGGAAATTATCATGACCTCTTAGTGCCCATGTTTGTCACACTGCTGCTACTTACTGCGTTGTTAATGCACCATAGCCAAGCGTTAAACCCTGTTGTTCCCCGCGCTATTTTGTTGAGCAGCAGTTATGTGATTACCCTGGCCGCTTTCTACCATAACCCTAGCACCTCGACGATTTGGATCGGACTGCCCACAGCCGCTGCCTTTTTTTTACTACCACTATCGAGCGCTTTATTACTAACGGTATTGTCCAGCCCCTTGTGGTGGCTACTAACCCGTCACAGCGATGCAGCTTCAGAGACAGTGATTGCTTATACCGCGCTCATTCTGCTGATGGCCCTACCACCATGGGAACACGCACGCCAAAGAGCATTGTTGAGGGCAACAGATCCCAACGACAATGATTGCAATGCCTACCATATTGATACGCTTAAAGAACGACTACACAATGAGTTCCTGCGCGCCGCAATGCTTAACAAACGCTTGGCGGTCTTAGTGATGCATTTACCCCAGCTTGATATGGCGGAAGAACAGTTTGGTTCACGTGCAAAAACAGCACTGCTGGGGGCTCTGTGTAATGAAGTAAATAGCCGTTGTCGCGACCACGATCTGTTAGGCCGAGCAGATAACGCTACGTTCTGGCTAGTGCTGCCTGACACAAGTGAGAGCGGTGCCATGTTGGTTCGCGAGCGGCTTCAACGCGCATTATGCCAACGTGTTCTAGTCGAAACTGGGCAGCTAGAAACCCGTATTGCTGTTTGCCTGCCATGCCGAAATGAGAGCTTTGAACGCTATATCAGTCGCTTGGAAGCTCGTGCCAACGCATTATCTATAGCCTAATGCGGATCCAATGGAGCATTATTTTTCATGGCTGATACGCTTTTTGCCCTGTCACTTTCGCCAGCCATGTTATTACTGTTGGTGGCACTAATTTCACTGTTTGAATCCCTTGCGCTCGTTGGCTTACTGGTCCCTGGTGTTGTGTTAATTACCGCAGCTTCGTCCGTAGCGGGGCATGAGGCCATTGACCTACCATGGCTAATCGGTGCTGCGTTAATAGGCGCCATTTTAGGGGATAGCATTAGCTACCTGCTCGGCTACCACCATCGTGAACAGGTCACTAATCGCTGGCCTTTATCCATGCATCCAGAATGGCTGGAACGCGGCACACGTTTTTTTAACCGTTATGGTGTCCATTCCGTTTTTATTGGCCGATTCGTAGGCCCAGTCCGCCCAATTATTCCGCTTATTGCAGGTATGATGCGGATGCCAAAGCGCACTTTTTTGTGGGCCAACATCACCTCCGCAGTCCTGTGGGCTCCCGCTTATGTGTTGCCTGGCTACTTATTAGGAAGAACCTGGCAACAGCATCTCAACCTCCCCCAAAATATAGAAACAGCAATCATTACATTAAGCGCCAGCATCGTCGTGCTGGCAGTGATTTTTTCCTGGGGAAGAGCCCAGGTTGGACGCCACGGATTCATTTACTTAGCGACAGCACGCCTTATTCGCCGTACCCCCTTTATGCGTCGGTCGTGGCTCTCAATGAGCCTTAACGATGAAGTGCCGCTAGCCTCGTTACTGCTGTTTTTGATCACACTGGCAGGTGTCTCAGCCTGGACCCTGCTAGTCATCCACCATCAAGGCCCACTAGCGCTAGACCTACAAGCACAGCGGCTGTTTAGCTGGTTAACCAATGAACCACTTCAGTTAACCAGCCTAGTCTTGGCTAAAATAGGGGATGCACTTGGGGTTAGCGCACTGCTTCTGCCTTTGGCAGTTTGGCTTATACACCATAAACGCATGGATGTTCTCTGCCATTGGGTCTTTGCTATCGGTGGCGTTGCGCTACTTAATACAGTCGGAAAAATGGTTTTTGAACGTACTCGGCCAGCAACACCAGAGCACTTAATTGGCTCATTTTCATATCCAAGTGCACACACTTCCACGACGGTTGTTATTGTGGGGCTAGCGGCGGCTTTCATTGCAGCAGAATTGCCCCGCAAACAACGCGTTTGGGTTTATTGGCTGGCCATTATCTTAGCAACACCCATGGCGTTATCGCGCTTGATATTAGGCGTTCATTGGCTAAGTGACCTCATCGGCGGCGCGCTCTTGGGCTTGCTGGTATGCGCCCTCACTCGGCTGAATTGGCAGCGACGCGTTAGAGCTCCGCTACCTCATTGCCCGTGGGGCAGACTAATGGCATCCACCATCTCGCTGGTAGTCCTGCGGATCATGCTGCTGCCACCTGTCTAGCCATTCGTGGTTATCCCAGGGCCAGCCAGATTCCCACTCCAATCATTAATGTCCCGGCAATTCGATTAAGTAACCTTACATTGCCGCTTTTGCCCAGCACTTTGCGCAACGTTTTTCCCCCAGTGGCATACACCAGCATACTGGCAAATTCGATTACTAAAATAACCGCAATCAGCAGGCTTAACTGAGGTGCAAGGGCTCGACTACTATCTAAAAACGGCGGCAACAGCACCATGAAAAAGGCCCAGCCTTTAGGGTTGGCCACTGCCGTGACTAACCCCTGAGTGGCCAACTGCACTCGTCCTGCAGCAGGTCCGGCATTAAGCTCGGCAGGAATAGCCATGCGCCCTCTAGAGCGCCACATCATAACGCCCAAATAAGCTAGGTAAGCGCCGCCGACCCATTTAAACGCAATGAACAGCTCGGGCTGACGTAGCATTAACGCGGCCACGCCAGCACCAGCAGCGGCTGCCACGATGCCAACACCAACTAGCTCCCCTACCATCATCCACAGTGTTCGCTTCACTCCCTGAGTCATCCCCAGCACCATGGCCAGCGTCATACACATTCCCGGCGTTAGTGAAACGAATAAAAAAGTGGGTACAAACACTGACAGCGTCGCCCATGACATAATCATTGCTCTTCCGTGCTGTTTACGTCGTTATCTGTATCGCGTGAGGCAGTTTCATAGCCCTCTCCCCAACGCGGCACTAGACGGTGGGTGATACCTAGCTGATTGAGTATTCGGGCGACCACAAAGTCGATCAAATCTTCTATCCGTTCTGGGCGATGATAAAAGCCTGGAGCCGCAGGTAAAATCACGACACCCAAACGACTTAGCGCTAGCATGTGCTCTAAGTGAATGGGCGAAAATGGACTCTCACGCGGTACCACGACTAGTGTCCGCCGTTCTTTTATAGCAACGTCAGCGGCACGCTCAATTAAGTTGTTGCTCGCGCCGGTTGCAACGGCAGACAACGTACCGGTAGAGCAGGGACAAATCACCATCGCAGAGGGAGCCCCAGACCCCGATGCAACGGGCGCCATCCAGTCTTCACGACCAAAACAGCGGATTTGACCGGGCTTGGCACCACTCTGCTCCGTAAGCGCCTCGACTAAGCGCTTTGGCTGGGCAGGTAACGACACATCCGTCTCAGTAGCAATGACCATGTGCGCCGCTTTTGAAATCATCACCCATACTTCATGCCCAGAGGCCACCAATACATCGATCAAGCGCAGGCCATATTGCGCCCCAGAAGCACCTGTCAGCGCCACTGTCACCGGAGGTTTAAAGTCCGTCACTCAGTTTGCTCCTTGGCAGACAACGCACTCAATAGACGCTGGTGAACGCCCTCGAAACCGCCATTGGACATTACAACAATACGGTCGAGCGGAGTTGCTTGAGCCACAACCGCATTAACAAGTTCATTAATATCGCTATATAACTCGGCATGTTCGCCTTGCTCAGCCACCAACGCCTCCATGGACCAGTCAAGCCCTGCTGGTTGAAACCAGAACACTGCATCCGCTTCGGCAACGCTCTCGTTTAGTCGAGCACGTAGAGCGCCTAAACGCATGGTGTTGGAGCGCGGCTCAATCACTGCGAGCAGCCGCCCTTTTGTGGTGGCAGCTCGCAGCCCTTTTAAGGTCGCTGCAATCGCAGTTGGATGATGAGCAAAGTCATCGATGACTTGCACACCGTCCACTTCACCAATGATTTCCTGACGTCGACGGGGCGTTTTAAAACGCGCCAGAGCAGCACAAGCGCGAGCGAGATTCACACCGCAACGGCTCGCTGCAGCAAGTGCCGCAAGTGCATTGCGCGCGTTGTGCTCACCGGTTAACGACCACTCGACCACGCCGTCCTCTTCGCTGTTTTCCCCAATGTGGAGTACCTGAAAGCGACTACCATCTTCACGCTCCAAGCGCAGCTGCCACTCGCTGCTGGCTAACGTGCCGAAATGCTCGACCGACGACCACGCTCCCATTTCCAGAACACGCTCCAGCGCTGGCTGCTGATCAGCAACCAGCAAGCAGCCTTGGCTCGGCACAGTTCGCACCAAATGGTGAAACTGGCGTTCAATCGCCGCCAGGTCAGGGAATATATCGGCATGGTCAAACTCCAAGTTATTCATCACCGCAATTTGGGGGCGGTAGTGAACAAACTTAGAGCGCTTGTCAAAGAACGCCGTATCGTACTCGTCAGCCTCGACAATAAAGGGACTATCGTGATGGCCTAAGCGTGCCGACACGCCAAAATTACGCGGCACGCCGCCAATCAAAAATCCAGGCGTTAAGCCAGCGCTTTCCAATAGCCATGCCAAAAGGCTGGCAGTGGTGGTCTTACCGTGAGTACCTGCAACGGCAATGACTTGCCTGCCAGGCAGTACATGTTCAGCCAACCACTGAGCGCCAGAAGTATAGGGCAAACCGCTATTTAGCAACGCCTCGACTTCGGGATTACCCCGCGATAGCGCATTACCGACAATGATAAGGTCAGGTTGCTCAGCAAGGTTTTCAGCGCGATACCCTTCCATCAAGGTGATCCCGGCCTCTTCCAACTGGGTACTCATGGGAGGGTACACATTCGTATCTGAGCCGCTCACCTGATGCCCTAACTCCCGCGCCAGCAAAGCCAGGCTGCCCATAAAAGTGCCGCAGATACCCATAATATGCAGACGCATAGGTGAAGCGCTCCTTACTTAACCAGTTAACTAAGCTGCTGAGCCTAGCATGCAACGTTAACTGGCTCATCTAGTTCAAGACAGGTCTGGACTTTAAAACTAGCGCCAAGGCTCGTTCAGAAGTGACAAAACGCCCAGTTTGATGCAGGATGCGGCTACCTTTTTGCTCATGATCTGTTAGCCACGATCATTCATACATATCCTATCGCTGACCAGTGTCAGTGCTAACGAGGGAGCTTACGATGCGCGTTTTAATTCGCTATTTCTTCAGAGGTGTTCGCCTTATTCTAGCCCCCGTCATGTTGATCTCTGAGAAGCTTTCAACCCCCAAAGCGGTAGAGCGTACCGAGGAAGAGCAAGCCAAGGTCGATGCTGCCTGTGAACACTTAGCCCTCTACCAGTTCCGGACGTGCCCTTTCTGCATCAAAGTACGCAAAGAGATCGCCCGCCTGGGTCTTAAGATTGAACTGCGCGATGCCCAGCTAGATCCAGCTCATAAAAAAGCCCTTCAAGAAGGCGGTGGCAAGGTGAAAGTTCCTTGTTTAAAAATCAACCATGAAGACGGCCGTGAAGAGTGGCTCTATGAGTCAGACGCCATTAACCGCTGGTTGCACCAACATTTCACTTAAAAACACCTTTATACAGATGCCGCTATTGAGCAGAAGCGCCTAAATAGCGGCTCACACCCCCTACACCTTCGTCTAACCTCCCTTCCTCTTAATGCCGTGCCCAGCCCTGTCATTCAGCAGATGAATGATACCTCTCATTATTTCGATTGTATGACGTGCCTCCCTCTCTCTATGTTTACAGAGAACACAATACCGTTAGAACAGCTTACAAGCTGACCGTGTCTGTTTTGCTAGCTTGCAAACGCAATCAGTTTTAAAGCGCTCCGTTTTAAAACTGATTGCGTTGGCTAGCAAAGTGAACAACAAACAATACAAAGGGAAACATTATGACGTTCAAGAAAACGCTACTGGCTTCTGTTATTGGTGCTGTGGTTGCAGGCACGACGATGCTGCCCATGACCGCAAGCGCAGAAACCCTGCGCATTGGTTACTCTGCCGATCCTGAAACTCTCGATATCCACGAGCAGTTATCTGGCGGCATGTTGCGCCTTTCACACTTAGCGTTTGACCCATTGGTACGTTGGACAAAGGATTTTCAATTTGAACCGCGTCTGGCGACCGAGTGGGAACAGGTAGACGAAACCACGACACGCATGACGCTGCGTGAAGGCGTCAAGTTCCACTCTGGTAACGCATTCACCGCCAAAGACGTGGTATGGACCATTGAGCGTCTCAAAGAGAGCCCCGATTATCGCGCTATTTTCGAGCCTATCGCAGGCGCCGAAGCAGTTGACGATTATACTGTCGAAATTACCACCTCTGAGCCCTACCCACTCCTGCTCAACCTGGCCACTTACATTTTCCCTATGGATAGCGAGTTCTACTCGGGGGAAACGGAAAACGGCAATGCAAAAGCAGAAATCGTAAAAGCGGGCAACTCATTCGCCTCGCGTAATGCATCGGGCACAGGCCCATTTATTATCACTGAACGCCGCCAAGGTGTCCGCGTTGATTTTGAACGCTTTGAAGATTACTGGGATACCGAAAGCGAAGGTAACGTTTCTAAAATTGTGCTGACGCCTATTGCTGAGAATGCCTCACGCGTGGCGGCACTGCTGTCAGGCGGCGTTGACTTTATTGATGCCGTACCGCCCAACGATCTAGACCGTGTTCGCGAAGCCGATAACGCCAACCTAGTAGAAGTGGATGGTACGCGCATCATTGGCTTCCAAATGAACGAAGAGCGCGTTGAAGCCTTCCAGGATGCACGTGTACGTCAAGCCGTTGATCTGGCGATTAACCAAGAGGGTATTGCCGACCGCTTGATGCGCGGTTTCGCTACGCCTGCAAGCCAATTCTCTCCCGAAGGCTATTCAGGCCACAACCCTGACTTAGTGCCTCGTTATGACGTTGAACGTGCTAAAGAGCTGATGGCTGAAGCGGGCTACGAGGAAGGGTTCAGCGTTGACATGATCGCGCCCAATAACCGCTATGTGAACGATGCCCAAATCGCTCAAGCAGTGGCAAACATGCTGGCACAAATTAACATTAACGTTAATCTGCGCACCATGCCCCTCGCTCAATACTGGCCTGAGTATGATGAGCGTGCTTCCGACATGGCGATGATTGGCTGGCACGCTGACACCGAAGACACCGCCAACTTCTTCCAGTACCTCTCTTTCTGTATTGATGAAGAGACTGGCGCTGGCCAGTACAACTACGGCAGCTACTGCAACGAAGAAATCGACGCACTTGTGACTGCGGCAGATAGCGAAACCGATCTCGAAAAACGCAATGAAATGCTGCGTGAAGCCGAAGCCATGCTTTATGAAGACGTGGGCTACATCACTCTGCATTGGCAGAACCTTGCCTATGGTGCAGCTAACGGCGTTGATATCGAGCCAGTTGTTAACGCCCTAGACTTCCCCTATCTAGGTGACCTGGTAATTAGCCGCTAATTACCACGCTTACTTTCACACCTGCAAGGATGCTTCGTTCCCCAACGTCTTGGGGGACGAAGCGTTGTATGTGGTTAATAGCCTCATCATAGGCTTCGCCCTAACTTGCAATTAACGCTCTATTAAACCTATTACATAGGTGGCGTACGCCATGATTGCTTTTTTAATCAAGCGCCTGATGCACGCGATATTGGTGATGTTTGTCATCAGTGTACTGGCCTTCGCCATCCAGGATAACCTGGGTGACCCTGTACAACAGATGGTCGGTCAGTCGGTTCCCGAAAGCGAGCGTGAAGCCATTCGCGAGCGCTTGGGCTTAAATGATCCATTTTTAGTTCAGTATGTACGCTTTGCGAAAAACGCCGTTCAAGGCGATTTTGGTGACTCATATTTTTATCGTGAACCTGCGCTAGAGGTTATTGCCCGGCATTTGCCCGCAACCCTTGAGCTAGTGTTCGCAGCCACGCTGATTATTGTGCTTTTCTCAGTTCCGATTGGCGTTTATAGCGCGATAAAACCTCGCTCACCTATATCACGTTTTTTTATGGGGGCTTCGATCATCGGCATTTCGATACCGGTGTTTTTGACCGCCATCTTATTGATTCAGATTTTTGCGATTGGCATCACTATCACGCCGTTCCCTGAAAGTACCAGCTGGGGAGCTTGGCTCAATGGTCTGCTATCGACAGAAGGCAATATGCCATCGTTTGGTCGCGGCTATGATTTAGTACATGTGGTAGGCCACTGGGACACTAACTTAGTCACCTGGAGTGGTTTACAGCACCTAGCTTTGCCCGCGATTTCATTGGCATCAATTATGTTACCGCTGTTTATCCGCCTGATTCGTGCGGAAATGATGGAAGTGCTGCAATCAGAGTACGTGAAATACGCCCGCGCCAAGGGTATTTCAATGCGACGCGTTTACTTTGTACACGCGCTTAAAAACACCATGCTGCCGGTTATCACCGTTGGTGGCGTACAGATCGGCACCATGGTGGCTTACACCATTTTGACCGAAACCGTTTTCCAGTGGCCGGGCATGGGGCTGATGTTTCTTGATGCCATTAACCGCGCCGATATACCGCTGATTGTTACCTACCTGATGGTTGTCGGCGTCATTTTCGTGGTCACGAACACCATTGTGGATTTGATCTACGGCTTCGTTAACCCCACCGTAAAACTGACAGGTAAGCCCGCATGACAACGCCCACAACAACGACTGCACCTAGCCGCTGGGAACGCCTGCGCGACTCCTACTTGTGGTACAGCTTTAAACGCGACCGCACGGCTCAACTGTGCCTCGCGATGTTTATTTGCTTAGTTACTACAGCGTTTTCAGCGCCATTGCTAGCCCCTACCGACCCTTATGATCTGGCTCAGATCGACATTATGTCGTCCGAGCTGCCTCCCTTTTGGATTGAGGGTGCTGATGAGCGTTACAGCTTAGGCACCGACGCTCAAGGGCGCGATTTATGGTCGATTATTCTCTACGGCACTCGCGTATCGCTACTCATTGGCTTTGGCGCGGTCATACTTCAAGCGCTGCTCGGTGTAACGTTCGGCCTAATGGCAGGCTATCTAGGTGGCCGCGTCGATGCGTTGTTAATGCGCTTGGCCGATATCCAGCTGTCATTTTCTACCCTGATGGTCGCTATCGTGGTGGGCGCTCTAGTGAAAGCCACCATGGGCAGCGCGTTTTACAGCCAATATGCCGTGCTCATGCTTATTTTGATTATCGGTTTAGCCGAATGGCCGCAGTATGCACGCACGGTGCGCGCTTCAGTGCTGGCTGAGAAAAACAAAGAGTATGTTGATGCTGCACGCGTCATGGGCCTACGTAGCAAACGCATTATGTTCCGCCATGTGCTGCCTAATACCATGTCGCCGATTTTTGTTATTTCAACGGTGCAAATTGCCAACGCGATTATTTCAGAGGCTGCGCTGTCATTTTTAGGCTTGGGAATGCCCGAAACCCACCCGTCGCTTGGCTCACTCATTAAATCGGGCTTTGATTATATCCAATCAGGGTCTTGGTGGATCACTCTGATTCCTGGAGCAGTACTCATTGTGCTGGTGCTGTCTATCAATCTATTGGGCGATTGGCTACGTGATGTCATGAACCCACGACTCTATAAAGGCTGAGGACACCATGGCACTACTTGAAGTCTCTCAACTCGATGTACGTTTTGCCCTTCGCCAAGGTGAAGTGCGCGCTCTACGCGATGTCAATTTTACCCTGGAACGCGGTGAGCGCTTAGGCATCGTAGGCGAATCTGGCGCGGGTAAATCTGTGGCCGCCTTCTCGCTACTTAACCTAATCGCCAAACCCGGCTTTATAGCGGGTGGCAGCATAACGTTTGAAGGTCAGACGCTTAACGCCATGTCTGAGCGCGGCCTGCGCAAAATACGCGGCAACCGCATCTCGATGATCTTTCAAGATCCGATGATGACACTAAATCCCGTGCTCTCGATTGGTGAGCAGATGGTCGAGTGCTTAAAAGCCCACCGACGTATCTCCACCAAAGAAGCCCGAGCGATTGCCCTGGACAAGCTGCAGCAGGTACAAATCCCATCGCCAGAAACACGCTTGGACCAGTACCCTCATGAGCTTTCCGGCGGTATGCGTCAGCGTATTATTATCGCCATCGCGCTACTGCTCGACCCCGACATTATCATTGCCGATGAACCGACTACCGCCCTGGACGTGACCATCCAAGCGGAAATCATGGCGCTGTTGCTTGAGCTATGCGAACAGCACAACGTAGGTCTGATTCTCATCACCCACGACCTGGGGGTAGTGAGTCAGGTCACCCAGCGCATGCTGGTTATGTACGCCGGTCGCGTTATTGAGCAAGGCCTCACACGGGAAATCATCAACGATCCTCAGCACCCCTATACCCAAGGGCTGATCAACGCGTTACCGCAAATGGCGACCCCTGGTGAAAAGCTCAACCAGATCCGTGGCAGCATGCCATCACTCTCCAACTTACCTGGCGGCTGCGCGTTTCACCCTCGCTGCGACTTCATCAATAGGGCAGATGGTCAACCACGCCCTGCCTGCACCCAGCAAGTGCCTGAATTTGTCGAATCCGGCAACTGCCGTGTCGCCTGCCATATGGTGGCTGAAATGCTTGAAGATCGTCGCCTGAAGGAGGAAACGTCATGAGTGCTCAGGTCGAAACTCGCAACGCTGCGCCCACGCAAAATGAACAGAGCAGCGAATCGTTGCTACAAATTCGTGGCCTTAAGAAGCGCTTTTCATTATCAGGGGATTTTTTGGAACAGCTGCGCTTTAAAGGCGGCAGACTAGTGCGTCACCAAGAGCATGTTCACGCCATTAATGGTGTTAACCTTGATATTAAACGCGGTGAAGCGCTGTGCGTGGTGGGTGAATCTGGCTGCGGTAAGTCCACCGTAGCACGCACGGTAATGGGCTTACTCACCCCCACAGAGGGTGAGATTCGCTATGACGGGCAACGCATTGATAATTTGAGCTCTCGCCAGCTGCTACCTTACCGTAAGCGCATGCAGATGATTTTCCAAAATCCTTATGCCTCGCTTAATCCACGTATGACGATTCAGCAAACGCTGGAAGAGCCGCTGCGCTTGCACCACCCAGACTGGAACCGTGACAAGATACTCGACAAGGTCAAGGACGTTATGGGTTCAGTGGGGATAGACCCCGACTGGGGCAAGCGCTTTGGGCATGAGTTTTCCGGTGGTCAGCGCCAGCGTATCGCCATAGCACGCGCCCTAGCCGTTGACCCTGAGTTTATTGTTGCCGACGAGCCCATATCGGCACTGGATGTCTCCATTCAGGCACAAGTACTCAACCTGCTGATGGAAGCGCAACAAGCGCGTAACCTGACCTATCTATTTATCACTCACGATTTGGCAGTGGTCGAGCACTTTGGCACCCGCGTAGCGGTGATGTACTTAGGCACGGTGTGTGAAGTGGCTACAACGGCAACGCTATTTGCTAAACCGCGCCACCCCTATACTCAAGCGCTCCTATCCGCGATTCCCCGCTTAAAAGATGACCGCCCCCAGCATATTCGTCTTAGCGGAGAAGTGCCCACGCCGGTCAACTTACCGAGCGGCTGTGTCTTCCATGGCCGTTGCCCCCATGCCAACGCCCGCTGTCATCAGGAAATCCCGACCCTGCAAACACAGGGTGACGGCACTCGCGTTGCGTGCCACGCTGTTGAAGAAGGCCGGCTATGACGCCAATTTTAACGACAGCATCACGTTTGGCAGGACGACGAGGTAAGGCATGGAAATTCGCTGGCTAGAAGACTTTATCGCCCTGGCCAGAACGCGACACTTCTCTCGCGCAGCGGATGAACAGCACGTCACACAGCCCACCTTCTCCCGGCGCATTAAATTGCTAGAGGAAGAGATGGGCGTGACGCTGATCAACCGGCAGACGTTGCCACTTTCGCTAACCCCGGCGGGAGAGGAGTTCCTGACACTGTGCGAACAGGTAACGGATCGTGTGCGCTTAACCCGTGACCGCGTGCGAGAAATCAGCGCCGGACAGCAGCGCCGTATCATGGTGGCTGCTCCACAGAGCCTGCTCCCGCAGTTTTTGCCAGAATGGCTGGCGGCTACGGGTTGGCAAGAGCGCATACAGCCCTATTTGCGAGCAACCGGGTGGGCGGCGAGCGACTATTTTCAAGCGCTTGGTCGAGCAGAGTGCGATCTTGCTATCTGCTATTGGCCAACCGGACGTTGCGATTTAGACATTGATACCAGTGCCTGCACGTATCGGGTCATTGGGCACGAGCGCTTGATTCCTGTCACAGGCCTGGATGCGAATGGCACACCTTGCGCGTTACTCCCCGGCTCACGCCAACAACCCACACCCTGCCTAGCTTATCCAAAGCGTGGCTTATTGGGCTCAGCGGTAAAAGCGCACCTCGCCCGCTTACCGCAAAGCACCTATCTCACGGCGCAAAGTGAAAACCTCTATGCGGCGGGTATTAAAGAGCTGGTGCTTCTAGGCTACGGCATGAGTTGGTTACCCGAACGCAACATTGCCGCTGAGCTATCCAATGGCACATTAATCAGAGCTGGCGATAGCCGTTGGGATGTCCCGATGGAGCTGCGCCTATACCGGCATCAAAATCAGCATCACGCAGAGCTGGATAGCCTGTGGAGTGAGCTCGCTCCACCGCGCAATTAAGCCAGTCGTTAAGGTTATTAGCCGACTTGTTACCGTCATCAGGGTTTATGGCCGAGCCGTACTGAAAAAAGGACACTACTTGAATGTCAGCTTCATTATTTAACCTGCAGCGCGAACACCTTGCGCATTTACAGCAAGCCTATGCAGACCTATTAACCAGACACGGTCTCGATAGCTTAGCCATCTATAGCGGCCACGCCAGTGCACACTTTGGCGACGACCAAACGCCAACCTTCCAAACGTACGGCCATTTTATGCACTGGGTAGGCATGGCCGATATTCAGCACAGTTGGCTGGTGATTCAACCCGGCAAGCGCCCGCAGCTGTATTTGTATGCGCCGGCAGATTTCTGGCATTTGCCTACTTGCCTGCCTGAAGAGCCATGGGTAACTGAGTTTGATATCCATCTATGTAGCGAAAAGGCCACACCGGCGTTAGCGGGTCGCGCGGCAGTGATCGGTGACATCGAGGCCACCACACGCCTAGCACTAGACGCGCAGTATCAGCCCGAACCACTGGTTAGAGCCCTCGATGAACTGCGCATGTTTAAGACTGCTTATGAAATAGCCTGTTTAAGCGAAGCCAACCGGCTTGCCATCGCAGGGCATCAAGCCGCTCAGGCGGCTTTTATTGGCGCATCAGCTGAGCTAGATATTCAACTGGCCTATCTGGCTGCCAGCAGGCAGCGGGAATCTGATGTCCCCTATCAGAATATTATTGGGCTAAATGATCATGCGGGCGTATTACACTACCAACACTATGATCTAAATAGCCCTACGCAACGACATAGCCTATTGGTTGATGCTGGTCGCCGTTTTCGCGGTTACTGCGCTGATATTACACGCACTTATGCAGGCCCTGACGCGCCGAGCATCTATCGTGACTTAATTGATGGTATCCACCAGTTAAAAGACACATTGGTGGAAAGCGTTGCCCCAGGCGTCAATTTCATTGCGTTACATGAGCAAATGCATGGTTTGTTGGCAGATATTCTTATTGCCAATGAGCTTTTTCAGGGCAGCGCAGAACAGGCAATTGATGAAGGAATCACGCGAGCTTTTTGCCCCCACGGTTTAGGCCATTCGCTGGGGCTGCAGGTTCATGATGTGGCAGGGCTTCGCCATCCAGATGGAACGCCCTCACCCGCTCCTGAGCAGCACCCAGCGCTACGTTTAACCCGTACGCTACACCCTGGCATGGTAGTAACGATAGAGCCTGGGTTCTACTATATCCCTATGTTGCTGGCCCCATTGCGCGACAAAGCACTACCGATTAACTGGAAAGTCGTTGATTCGTTAGCCAACTGTGGCGGCATCCGTATTGAAGATAACGTCGTTGTCACAGAAAGTGGCTTCAAAAACTTAACGCCTTAACCAAAAAAACGCCCGACCCAAGGATTAACTCCCCTGGCCGGGCGACTTTCAGATCGAGGGCAAGATCACCCTGCACACTTCTCGTTAGAAGCGGTAAGTAACGCCACCACCGATAGTAACAGGCTCCATGTTTACTTTACCGACCTTGTTACCAGCTGCATTGATGTCGGCATTCACGTCTGCATAGCTAACATAACCGTTTAACATGATGTTATCAGTAACCGCTAAATCAACCCCCGCCTGACCGATCGCGCCATAGCTTTCATCAACGCTTAAGCCAGTGGGCTCGCCGGAGAAGCGAGTATAGTTCAAGCCAACGCCTACATAAGGCTGAACCTTAGAGTCCAAACCACCCATCGGATAGTAGTTAACCAACAGATTAATCGGTAGGCGGTCTACGCTGCCTGCGCTGCCACCAGGACGGGTGTTGAGGTCGTGTTCAAACTTCTCGGAGCTGTTCAGTTCAGCGCCAAGCTTATCGGTGAACAGGTAACCCGCGCCAAACGTAAATCCTCGCGCGCTTTGAACGTTTAAATCTGCCGCGCCAACATTGCCATTTCCAGAGCCCGTATCCGTTTGGGCGACACCACCACGTACGAAAACGTCACCTGCTTCGTAAGCGAGCGCTGCTTGGCTGGCGATCAATGCGCTAGCGGAAAGGACAGCAGCAGATACTAATTTTAATTTACTCATCAGGGTCATCCTCTTACATCTTACTTGGGATTGGTGCCGGTAACTCCAGCTACTTATACAATATATACCAATCGAACAGCGTTTCCAAACTTGTTGTGTTATTTTAATATAAGTTTTACAACTAATGGGCTGTCGGCCAGCTAAGTCGGTTATAGGCGTCAGGTACAAAGTACAGACAAAAAAAAGTCCCCCGAAGGGGACCCAGGTGGAGCACGCCAGCTCACTCGGTGTATCGCTTACCAATCTCTGTTGGGGCGATGTAGCAAAGAAAGAAGAGACACCCATTTAACGCAGGAACTCTGTTCATTTGCTTCTTACCTAATACATAGCGAACCGCGTGCCAATTTAAATTTTACCAATTAAAAACAATAGCTTATTAAAAATAAAAACTAAATACTTGTCGTAATGCATTGTTATCAATGCCAAAGCGCACCATCTATGAGCATGGCAGGCTGGTTTTGCCTCATAACGAATCGCCCTATGGTAAATTCTATTTAGCGTTGTCTAGAACAGTGCTTCTAGTGAGATCGGTTGATCTCATCTTCAGCACATGCCGCTAAATCTCTTAACACCTGACGCTGCTGCTCATTTAAACGTCGTGGCACGGAGTCAATGAGACAAAACGTTCCTACCTTGAAGCCATTCGTCGTTGTCATCGGTACGCCCGCATAGAAACGTATCCCTTGATGCGCTTTTACCAGAACAAAGTCTTTAAAACGGCTGTCTTGGCTGGCATCTTCAATCTCAAAAATTCCCTCTCCCTGAATGGCATGGGCACAAAACGACTCTGTTCGACACGTTTGGGTAAGCTCAATCCCTTGTCGGGATTTAAACCATTGGCGATCTTCATCGACTAACGTTACCAGCGCAGCCTCCACGCCAAAAAATTGGATCGCCAGTCGAGCAATCCTATCGAAACGCTCTTCAGGAGGGGTATCCAAAAGCGCCAGTTGGCGCAATGCCCGTAGCCTTGCCTGCTCACCCTTTACCATGGCAACACCCTCTTCTTAGGTAATGGATAGCGTCATTCATGCAGCAATGCTGCTTAGATCATTTTTATTAGTAAAATGTATGCATTAATTCAGCTTTTGTCGCTGGTTTAGCTTTTTTTACAATTACACTTCATGACCCATAAAAACTATCTTATTATTATCAATCAGTTATAAGAATATCATTGTTAAATTAAAAACGTAGACTGCCGCGCCAGTAGCGAATTTTAATTCACAATCAAAAAGGCCATCATCAGATGGCCTTGGGTCGTTACTCGCAGCATCGCTAGGGCGTGACGATTATTTTCACCTGCGCCTTATCACTTAACAGCGCCTCGAAACCCTCTTCAACAATATCTGCTAGCGGAATACGCTGGGTTACCATATCTTCAGCACGGAAGTAGCCTCGCTGCATGAGTGCCATCACCGCCGGATAAACATGGCGATAGGCAATAATGCCTTTCATGGTACGCTCTTTAATGACCAGATCGTTGGGATGAAAACTGGCCTCCCCTTCCCAAATACTGACCACGATCACTTCTCCGCCTTCGTGAGTACTGTGCACCGACTGATTCAATACGGCGGGAATCCCGGTCACTTCGAACGCTACGTCAACACCCCCGTTGCTCAACATGTGTAGCTTAGCCACTGCATCTTCTTGCTGCGGATCGACCACGATAGCGCCAAGCGCTTCGGCCTTCGCTTTACGTGAAGGCGCTACCTCGACGGCGTAAATTTGCGCGGCGCCTGCCGCTTTTAGTGCCTCGATGGTCATTAAGCCAATCGGGCCCGCGCCAAATACTGCTGCGCTATCTCCTGCCTTCAAACTACTTTGACGAACGGCATGCAAAGCAACCGCCGCTGGCTCTACCAGTGCCCCTTGCTCGAAGCTGAGGTCATCCGGCAGCTTATGCACCATGTGTTCCCCCATCACAGTGAACTCCGAGAAGCCACCGCCACCACCAGAAAGGCCATGGAAACCCAATAGCGGCGTGAGGTTGTAGCGCTCCATCTGATAAGCACCGTTCTGGTTAGGTGACAGAATCGGTTCTATGGCGACGCGATCCCCCACTTTCACCCGGGTTACTTTGTCGCCGACCTCAACCACTTCACCAGCGAATTCGTGCCCCATGATGATCGGTGCTTGCTCACCGCTAATGGGGTGCGGCTTATCGACCGGAATAAAGATCGGCCCAGCGGCGTATTCATGCAAATCGCTCCCACAAATACCACACGCCGCCACCTTAACTTTTACCTCATGAGGGTCGTTAATCGTCGGTATCGGCATTTGCTCTACACGCAGATCTTTCGCCGCATACCAAACCGCTGCCTGCATTGTTGGCTGGCTCATTAGCTACCCCTTCTCTTATGCTCTGTGATGAACTGGCTGCAGGCCATAGACAGGGGTATCTAGCCCTTCCATGCGTGCTTTTAACTGCAGCGCTAAATAACGTGAGTAGTGCCGTGACTGGTGTAGGTTGCCGCCATGGAACCACAGTGCCTCTTGCTGAGTGGGCTTCCACATATTGCGCAGCTCTCCTTCCCATGGACCCGGGTCTTTGGTGGTGTCGGAACCCAGCCCCCAGCACTTGCCGACTTTATCGGCGACTTCTTGAGAAATAAGCCGCGCCGCCCAGCCATTCATCGAGCCATAGCCGGTGGCATAAACGATCAAGTCAGCATCAAGCTCGCTGCCATCAGTCAGCGTGATGGAGTGTGAGTTAATACGCTCAATGCCCACGCCGCTGCGCAGCTTGATGTCGCCACTGGCCACTAGGTCACAGGCTCCCACATCGATGTAATAGCCCGAACCGCGGCGCAAATATTTCAAAAACAGCCCGGATTCATCGTCACCGAAATCGAGCATAAAGCCTGCGCTCTCAAGCTTTTGGTAAAACTCGGCGTCACGCTTTTTAATCGCCTCAAAAGCGGGGCGCTGAAAATCCGGTAATACTTTGTACGGAATCGAGGCAAACACTAAATCGGCTTTCTCATGGGTTAATCCATTCGCCACAGCCTCTTCCGAATAAAGCGGTCCCAGCACCTCCTCCATCAACGAATCCGACTTCACAATATGGGTAGATGAGCGCTGCAGCATAGTGACATCAGCATCGTGCTCCCATAACGCGGCGGCAATGTCATGAGCCGAGTTATTAGAGCCTACGATGACGCACTTCTTACCTTTATAGGCATCCGGCCCCGGATGCTGGCTAGAGTGCTGCTGCTCGCCTGCAAAATTTTCCGCTCCTGGGAATTTAGGCACATTGGGCATCCCAGACATACCGGTAGCCATTACCAGTTGCTTGGGCCGTAGCGTAATCTCTTCGCCGTTGCGCTTAACCTTAACTACCCACTCACCTGCGGCTTCGTCGTAGCTAGCATTCTGACACTCGGTGGAACTCCAATAATTGAGCTCCATCACTTTTGTGTACATTTCCAGCCAATCACCCACTTTGTCTTTCGGGGCGAATACCGGCCAGTTATCTGGGAAAGGGATATAGGGAAGGTGGTCGTACCACACTGGATCGTGCAAGCAGAGTGACTTATAGCGCTTACGCCAAGAGTCTCCCGCGCGCTCGTTGCGCTCAATGATGATCGTTGGCACACCCAGTTGCCTGAGCCGTGCGCCTAAACCAATACCACCCTGGCCACCGCCAATAATCACGCAGTAAGGCTGCTGGGTATAGCCCAGCTCTGCTTCTTCACGCTCCCGTGACTCCAACCACGTTTCACGCTGCTTATTGGCACCGTGCTCAGCTCCTTTGGGACGATGGTGATTGCACTGCTCAGGGTAGTCGTTCAGTGCTTGCATGGTAGTTAACAACGTCCAGCACTTGCCTTCTTTAAGGCGCAAATAGCCTTTACCGCGGGCAACCGCTGTATTGAAAGTAAACCACGCATCGTAGATGCCGCCGTTTTCAGTGGCCTCGCCTTCTAACTGCCAGTCCGTAGGCTGTGCGTTATTGAGCGTGGCATTGAGCATGGCCTGAATTTCATCTTTGCCTTCACAGGTTTTTAAATTCCAGGTAAACGTAAGAAAGTCACGCCAGTAGCACTCGTCTCCAAACAGCGACAGTACTCGCTCAATATCCTGGGTTTGAAGGGCAGTATCGAAATCCTGCAGCCACGCTTGAACAGTCTCCGTGGGGGTTTGCTGGACTTGTGCCGTTATCTTTGACATAGCGGGTACTCCATGTGCATTTGTTATTGTTGAGTTAACTGTGATGCACCCAATACATAGCAGCCGCCGTGCCAAACCAACCATATAAAAAATAAGCAACTGAAAAATATATAATTTATCCACATACAGACAAATAGATAAGACAGCGGAAGTGCCGTACACCTGTCACGCCGTTTACAGATTGACGTTACAGGTGTAACGCACGACTAACGGCGTAAGCAGACCACGTTGACTCTGGGGGTAAAGCGCATAGGCTGAAAGAACAATAACGACAGCGCCCAACGAGTAACGCCATGCTGCACTCCACGCTTGCATCTACACGGCTTCAATCTGAACAACGTCAACATATCGAGCATATTTTTCAGCTCGGTGAAGGACTCGATACCCCCAGCTTGCCTGCGCAGGCCCCCATTCGTCGCTCCTGGCTGCGCTGCCTGAACGAGTATCAGCTAGATCCCACTCATCCACGCCCTGCACGGGTCGTGCCGCAGCAAACATTGATTGAGCACCGCGAGTCTGTTGATGAGTTACTGCATGTCGCCCGCGCCGGGGTCGATCAGCTTTACGGCCAAATAGCGCAGCTTGGCTACGTACTACTCGTCACCGACCACCGCGGCATTACCGTTGAGTTTCGTGGCGACCCCAACCAGGACCAGCAATTACGCAAAGCAGGCCTCTACCTAGGGGCTGACTGGGATGAACGCTTTGCTGGCACCTGTGCTGTTGGCACCTGTTTGCATGATCGTCAAGCCATCATCTGCCACCGCCAAGAACACTTCGATGCATCCCATATCTCGCTGACCTGCACCGCTGCTCCTATTGCTGACCCTCAGGGGAATGTGATGGCTGTGTTAGACATTTCTGCGCTGCAGTCACCTACCCAGCACGAAAGCCAGAATTTCAGCCTATCGCTGGTAACGCTTTATGCGCGCATGATTGAGGATGCCTATTTTCTGCAGCGCTACCGCGACTGCCTGATGGTGCGTTTAGATACCTCGCGGGAATTTGTCCACGTCAACGGGCGCGGTTTGATCGCTATTGAAGAGAATGGACAGGTCATCGCTGCCAACGCTGTAGGCCGCGAGCTAATCGCCGAGCACCAGCATCGCTGGCCCCCTTGGGCGGCAAATCACACCCCTATGCTGGGTGAGCTATTCGAGTGTGAGATCGCCGATATACTCAGTATTAATAGCGGTACTGATGATCAATTGCGTGCCTTCCGCGCTCGCGCCAGCAACACCATCCACTTTATAAGCTTGCTGGAACCCCGTCGCCCTCGCATAGCGCAACGGGCAACACCGCTTACTTCTGAATTGCCGGAACCCTTAGCCCGGCTGGGTGCCGACGACCCTGCGATGCGCAAAGTGCAAAAACTAGCCGACCGCTTGCGCAATGAAGCGAACGTGAACGTATTGATTAGCGGCGAAACTGGCACCGGCAAAGAGGTCGTTGCACGGGCGCTGCACGAAAGCGGCAACCGCGCCAAACATCCGTTTATTGCCGTCAACTGCGCAGCCATTCCCGAGTCACTGATTGAAAGCGAACTGTTTGGTTACGAATCAGGCGCCTTCACCGGCGGCCGTTCAAAAGGGATGCGCGGGCTTATTCCACAAGCCCATGGAGGCACGCTGTTTTTAGACGAAATCGGTGATATGCCATTAGCGCTGCAAACCCGGCTGTTGCGCGTGCTGGCCGAACGGGAAGTCATGCCGCTGGGAGCTAACACGCCAGTTAAAATCGATATTCGTGTTATTACAGCCACCCATCGCCATATCGAAGAAATGATTCAGCAAGGGGAATTCCGCGAAGACCTCTATTACCGGCTAAACGGTGCTCAGCTTCGACTGCCCGCACTACGCGAACGCGCCGATAAACTGTTTGTTATTCGCCGCGTGTTTGAAGACGTCGCCGCCGAGCGCGCCACGCAAATAGCGCCGCGCCTGCGCGCGGATGCCATCAGTGCGCTACTCGCGTACTCATGGCCCGGCAATATTCGTCAGCTCAAAAATGCCCTCGCCTTTGCCCTCGCCACCTCAGAAAGTGACGAAATAACCGTTCACGACCTTCCAGAGCAGTGCCTTAGTCAACGTATTACTCACAACGCGACAGCTCAACGTGACACAAACGCCAATGAGTCACTTGCAGATTCGCTTATCCACCGACTCAAGCAGCATCACTGGAATATCAGCGCGGTTGCCCGTGAGCTAGGCGTTTCGCGTCCCACGGTATACCGGCAAATGCAGCGCCAGGGGATTGTGCCCCCCAACAGGCAGGACTGAAAGCCAAATGCGCTATCGACGAGTTGGCCTTGGGGTTTACCCTCACGTACACTTGTTTGAATCTATTTTATAAACTCGTTTCGACAAGCCGAGGCACTCCCCATGGCGTTTGATTCAACCTCCTCTTACATTGCCACTGATGCGCTCAAACAGGCAGTCAATGCTGCCGTTGTGCTACAGCGTCCACTACTCATCAAAGGCGAACCCGGTACCGGTAAAACACTGCTGGCCGAAGAGCTCGCCGAATCCCTAGGCACCAAGCTGATCACCTGGCATATCAAGTCCAGCACCAAAGCCGCCCAGGGGCTTTATGAGTATGATGCTGTCAGCCGCCTACGCGATTCCCAGCTGGGCGTTGAAGGGGTGGAAAATGTCGGTAACTACATCAAGCCCGGCAAGCTGTGGGAAGCCTTCACCGCGGGCGAGCGCGTGGTGCTGCTGATTGATGAAATCGACAAAGCGGATATTGAGTTTCCCAACGACCTGCTGCAAGAGCTGGATCGTATGGAGTTTCATGTTTATGAAACCGGTGAGACCATTCGCGCCGAACAACGCCCAATTATCGTGATCACTTCGAATAATGAAAAAGAGCTGCCTGACGCTTTCCTACGCCGCTGCTTTTTCCATTACATCGAATTCCCCGACCGCGAAACTATGCAGGCGATTGTGGATGTTCACTTCCCGGATATCGCCCCCAGGTTGGTCGGCGAAGCCTTGGAAGTGTTTTTCGATCTGCGCAACGCCCCAGGGCTCAAGAAAAAACCCTCTACCTCAGAGCTGGTGGATTGGCTCAAGCTGCTAATGGCCGACGAACTGGCCCAGGAAGCGCTCTATCACCGCGACCCGGCCAAAGCTCTACCGCCGATGGCGGGCGCGCTGGTTAAAAACGAGCAGGACACTCACCTACTAGAACGCCTGGCGTTTATGATGCGTCGCCAAAAGAGTACGGGGCGCTAAGCCATGTTTATTGGTCTGTTTGATGCCCTCAAACGTGCCGGTGTGCCCGTTTCTCTGCGCGAATTACTTGATCTTCACGCCGTGGTCAAACGCGGCGTCGTGTTTGCCGATATGGAAGCGTTTTATCAAGTGGCGCGTACTGTCATGGTCAAAGATGAGCGCTACTTTGACCGCTTTGACCGCGCCTTTGCCGCCTGGTTTAAAGGCCTTGAAGACATGGATTCGGCAATTGAGGCGCTTATTCCCGATGAGTGGCTACGGCGCGAATTTGAAAAACAGCTCAGCGACGAAGAGAAAGCTAAAATTGAATCACTGGGTGGTCTTGAAGAGCTGATCGAGACCTTTAAAAAACGCCTGGAAGAGCAAAAAGAGCGCCACGCGGGTGGCAACAAGTGGATTGGCACGGGTGGCACCAGCCCTTTTGGGGCATATGGTTACAACCCTGAAGGGATACGTATTGGCCAGGATGGTTCGCGCCACCGTCGCGCAACCAAGGTTTGGGACGAGCGGCGTTTTCGCGATTACGATGACTCGCTTGAGCTGGGCACCCGCAATATCAAAATGGCCTTACGGCGGCTACGCAAGTTCGCCCGTCAAGGAGCGCTGGACGAGTTTGATGTGGACAGCACCATCCGCGAAACTGCACGAGATGCGGGGCTACTCAATATCCAAATGCGCCCCGAACGCCATAATGCGGTTAAGGTGCTGCTGTTTTTGGACGTCGGCGGGTCGATGGATGATCATATTCGCGTCTGTGAAGAGTTGTTCTCCGCGGCACGCTCCGAATTCAAACACTTGGAACATTACTACTTCCACAACTGCCTCTACGAAGGGGTTTGGCGTAATAATATGCGTCGGGGGAACGAACGCATCCCAACCATGGATGTGTTGCACACTTACGGGGCAGACTATCAGGTAGTGATTGTCGGTGATGCCGCCATGTCGCCTTACGAAGTCACTCATTCGGGCGGCAGCGTAGAACACTTCAATGATGAACCCGGAGGCGTGTGGCTAAAACGTTTGGCTGACACGTTTCCACGCTTGGCATGGTTAAACCCCATGCCCCCCCGTGCCTGGGAGTACACCTACTCGACCCAGTTAATTCGTGACGTAATCGATGACCGCATGTACCCCATGACCATGGAGGGCCTGGAGACAGCGATGCGCGAGTTAGCTAAGTAGTCATTTATCGCAAGAAACGGCATTACCATTGTATCTGAAATGGTAATCAAAAAAGCGGCGCGTTCGATGGAACGCGCCGCTTTTGCACACCTAATCGACTAGCTCATCTCACTAAGCCATGCGTGAAAGCACATCATGGTTGGTCAATTTACGGTGCAAAATTGCCATCACCACATGCCCCACACTCAGCGCCAGCAGTGCCCAACCAAGTTCGCCATGCAGCAAACCGCCAAGCTCTGTCATCCAGGCGATTTTCTCACCATCAAAGCCTGGCATTAGGTTGACCCCAAATACATCCAGCGCACGACCTGAACCGTACTGACGAATCAGCGCAATCGTGGGCACCGCAATCATCAAACCATACAGTGCCAAGTGCCCCAATTTTGCCATTACACTAACTGACGCCGGGCGACGCGAAGCGTTAATTAGCGCCCAGGTGCCTCGCACGACAACAAGCGCCAAGAGCGCAACGCCCACTTGGCTATGAGTCCCCCATAAAAAAGACTCAAGCGGAGTGTCTTCGAAAAACAGCCGCGCTGCAGCACTGCTGAATTGCCATACAAATAATAGTGCCATCCCCCAGTGAAGCAGGCGGCTGACTATTCCATAGCGTTTATTAGTATCCATCATTGCTAGCGCCATACGCTTTTCCCTTTAAGTAAAGATAAAACATGCCGCTATTTTACCCAGGAAAACAGACAACATCATGACACCAGCGTGCAAGTTTGTTGCATAAAATGGAACGCTGCGTTGTTTTAAGCCTACAGCGTGGTCGGAAAGTTGTTTAAACCTGACAAAAAAGCCTCTTTGGCCTCAGTAAATGCAGCGGGGTCATGCTTAAATCGACGCAGTATTAGCGCTTCATCAAGGCTCAAGGTCGCTGTCAGGTCACTACTCTGCTTAGCAGGATGGCGAGCGCCTAAACCAATGCGTTGCCCCTTTCGTTGCCCCTGCGCACCATCAAACCAGCGCTTAAACCCGCACTGCTGATAGAACGCTTCTTGGGTGGCATCACTTACCTCAACGCGCAGCGGGGCTTTGAGGCTTAATTCGCTGATTAAACGCGCTTTAGCACCATCAACAAACTCGCAAGCGTGGGTTACCGTCATCCCCTCGCCAGCCTCATCCAGCACCAGCAAGGCTAGTGCCAGGGGTTTACCATCGCCATCGACACCCGCCAACAGGCGGGCTGCCTCTTGGTCAAACAGTACGTTTTTCGTTCCAGTAAAAACCACCAGCGGCGTTAACCCAGCTTGCTGACCGTAGACCTTGGCACACAAGGTTGCCAAACACGCATCACGCGGGGCGCTCTGGCTAATATGAACTACCTTCATTACGCTCTCTCATGAGAATTTAAAAGCACAACAACGGGGAAACCTTAAAAGTTGGCCAGCCTAGAGCAGCGCTCTCGATAGCACCACCTCTGCTTCCAAAGGAACTACACGCTAGTGGCAGAGTCGCACCCATCACCACCCGCTTATTTGTCGCTAAGGAAAGCCAATGCCACAGTATATCGACGATCCCACGTTACCCAAACCAAGTTTCCCTGGTAGTCACATGGTTATCGATGACCATTATGTGTTTATTTCAGGGCTGACGGTTACGGACCTCTCTAACGGCAAAGCCACCCGTGGAGATGTCAAAGAAGAAACCAGACTTGTCATGCGCGAGCTTGAACGCATGCTAAAACAAGAGGGTGGCAGTCTAGCGGATATTGTTAGAGTTGACATTCATCTCGCTGACATAAAGCAGATCAATGCATTAGACAGTAGCTACGCGGAGTTTTTTGAACCAGGCCGCTACCCAGCCCGCACCTGCACCGAGTCACCAAATATTTGCGGGGGCAGCACCGTCGAAATCACTTTGATGGCAAAGCGCCCACCGCAAGAATAAACACTCTGCATTCTGGGCGCTTAATGCGCCCTTACCATCGCCAACACCGCATCAATATCCAAGTGCGCTTCCAGCGTATCAGCCAGTCGCTCCAGCGCTTGCTCGCGGTGGACGCGATAATCGACGGGTGCCGCACTTTCTAGCCCTAACGCAGTCAGCAACGCTTGGCAGGCTTCAGGATGGTCAAACAAGCCATGCAAGTAAGTGCCCATCACTTGGCCATCGACACTGATAGCGCCATCCACGTGGCTACCTAGATCAAACAGCGGCCGATTGAGTGCAGCTCCGTTGCTCACACCATTGTGAATTTCGTAGCCCGTCACTGCCGCTTCTTGCCCGACCATAACGCCGCTAACATTGCGCAACTGCTTGCCCGCGACCATTTTCGTGGATACCTGCAGCAACCCCAAGCCTGCTACCTTCCCAGGCGCGCCTTCCAAGCCGTCCGGGTCATCTATCCACTCACCTAGCATTTGAAAACCACCACAAATCCCCAGCACTTTGCCGCCGTAGCGCAAATGGCGAGCAATCGCGTCTCTCCAGCCCTGGCGTGTTAGCCAGGCTAAATCACTGGCGGTGCTTTTGCTCCCCGGCAGTATTATTACATCAGCAGGTGGAATCGGTTGGTCTGGCCCGACAAAGGTAAGCGATACCTGGGGGTGTAAACGCAGCGGGTCAAAATCCGTATGATTGCTGATACGCGGCAGCGCGGGAACAATCACCTTAAGGGTGTGATTGGCTTTCTCAGCGTGAACCCGACCAATGCTATCTTCAGCATCCAGCAGTAGGCCCTGCAAGTAGGGCAAGGTGCCAAGAACTGGCTTGCCAGTATTGATCTCTAACCACTCAAGCCCTGGCTCCAGCAGCGCAATATCGCCCCGGAAACGGTTAATAATAAAGCCTTTCGTGCGTGCCTGCTCGCTGTCGCTTAATAGCGCCAGCGTTCCTACTAGCTGGGCAAACACACCGCCGCGGTCAATATCGCCGACTAATAAAACCGGACAGTCGGCAGCTTCGGCAAAGCCCATATTAGCGATATCGCCTTTACGCAGATTGATTTCCGCCGGACTGCCCGCGCCTTCGGCAATGATCACATCAAAGCGGCTTTCCAAGGCCTGCCACGCCGACATAACGCTCTCTTTCGCTGTGCGCTTAAACGCGTGGTAATCCAGTGCATCCATATGACCATGCACTTTACCGCGTAAAATTACTTGGGCTCCGCGATCAGTCTCCGGCTTTAATAGCACCGGGTTCATATCGCTATGGGGAGCCACACCTGCCGCCTGGGCCTGTAACGCAGTGGAGCGGCCAATCTCACCGCCATCACTGGTCACGGCGCTATTCAGTGCCATGTTCTGAGGCTTAAATGGCGCGACTGAAATACCACGGCGCTTTAACACGCGACAAAGCCCAGCCACCACCGTGCTTTTGCCTGCATCCGAGGTAGCTCCCTGAATCATTAATGTGGTCATGCCCGTCGGCCCTTGCTGAAAGTAGCCAAACTTTAGCCGCCGAACAGATAGTTAGCAACGAACAAGACTTTTCAAAAACGTGCATAGGCCATGGCATTTCGGTATCGACCGTTAGCAGACAAGCCTGCTAATTTCCGCTAGGGTAGCGCCCCACGCTGCCAAACGAACTCGTATGACATGCAAGAGTTACTCAATAAGATTGCCGCCGAGCTGTCCCTTGAAACCGAGCGAGGCAAAGTTGCTGACTATATTCCTCAGCTTGCCCATGTGGACCCCAGCCAATTTGCCATCAGTTTAGCTACGGTAGACGGCCAACGCTTCTCTGCGGGCTGTGCCACCACACCGTTCTCAATCCAGAGCATTTCCAAAGTATTTACGCTAACCATTGCACTGGGAAAATGGGGTGATGGATTGTGGTCGCGGGTCGGGCGTGAGCCTTCTGGCGACCCGTTCAACTCTATCGTGCAACTAGAGCATGAAAGCGGTAAACCGCGTAATCCGTTTATTAATGCTGGGGCGATTGCGATTGTTGATGCCATCATGATGGGTCACGAGCCAAAAGAGACACTGGCGGAAATTCTGAGCTTTGTGCGCTATATCGCCGACGATAACAGTATCTGTTTTGACCATCAGGTAGCGGCTTCGGAAATGCAGCACAAAGACCGCAATGCTTCTCTGGCGCATTTTATGAAAGCCTTTGGTCGCCTACGCCACGATGTCGACAAAGTGCTTGGCACCTACTTTCACCAGTGCGCGATTGCCATGAGCTGCGAACAGCTGGCTCACGCCGGACTGTTTTTGGCATCAGACGGTGTCAACCGGCCAAGTGATTTACGCGTGGTATCGCCCCAAAGAGCGCGACGGATTAATTCATTGATGATGATGTGCGGCCACTACGATGCGTCGGGGGAGTTTGCGTTCCGCGTTGGCCTGCCCGGAAAAAGTGGCGTTGGCGGTGGAATTTTGGCTATTGCCCCTGGGCGCGGTTCGCTGGCCGTCTGGTCACCGGGGTTGGATAAATACGGCAATAGCCTACTGGGCACTCGTGCCCTGGAAATGTTTGCCCAGCAAACCGGCTGGTCGGTATTTGGACACTAACTCAGGGCTAATGCGGCTCAAGCTGAGGAGAATGCTGCGCCGCTTCCCAAGCCTGGACCTGTTGTTTGGTTTCAATCCCCCAGCGATAACCGCCTAGCGCACCACTTTGCTGAATCACTCGATGGCAAGGAATCAACAGTGCAATAGGGTTAGCACCCACTGCATTGCCGACGGCTCGAGATGATTTCGGCATGCCAAGTGCCTGGGCAATTTGCGAGTAGCTCGCCAACTGCCCTTCAGGAATAGTGAGCAGCGCACGCCATACCGCAATCTGAAAGTTAGTACCGCTCACGTGGAGCGATAGCGTGGCAGGTGTCGCTTTTGTGGTCGTTTCTGCAGACGTTGTAAACAGTGCCTCTACCGCATAACGGGTGGCATCAGGGCGATGGCATAGCGTACTGCGTGGCCACTGCTTTACGAGTTCTGCCAGCAACGCTTCCTGGCTGGTAGACGCCACAAAGGCCATCCGACAAATTCCTCTCGGCGTTATCGCCACCAATATTTCGCCAAAAGGTGTGGGGTGCACACCATAGCCAATCTCAACCCCCTCCCCTTGGCGCTTAAACTCACCCGGCGTGACCGCTTCTAGCTGCACAAAGTGGTCATAAAGCCGCGAGCCACCACTTAGTCCTAGCGCATGCACGGTGTTGGTAAGACTTTCCGATGATGCGATCAGTTGTTTGCCCCGCTCCAAGGTCAACGCCTGCAAAAAGCGCTTAGGGCTGATACCCGCATAACGACAAAACAGCCGCTGAAAATGGTAAGCACTCAAATGCACCTGAGCCGCCACCGTTTCCAAACTTGGCTGGCTAGCGGCATTGGCCACCATGTAGGACATCGCTTTTTCGATACGGGCATAGTCATTCATAAAGACGTTCTCACCGAAGCTAAACGAAGAAAGCACAGGGCTCACTGAACATAGAACAAGCTTAACCAGAGCGTGTCATCCGGCCTACCCGAATCTTGCGCAATATCGTGGCATCTCAATTTTGTTCAATACTCTTTGCTCACGCTCTTGCAAGCTCTTGACTCTGTTTAGGAGGACAACAATGAGCGTTTCACTACTGTTACCAATGTCAGCATTTGCCCTTGCCGCGTCTATTTCTCCAGGTCCAGTCAACCTTGTTTGCCTGAGTAGCGGCACCCACTACCCTATTGCCAAAGGGCTAATTTTTGTCACGGGGGCGACCCTGGGGTTTCTAGTGCTTTTCCTGGCGATTGGCGCGGGGCTTTACTCACTGCTAAACGTAGTGCCACTACTAGAGCAAATATTACGCTGGGCGGGGCTACTTTTCTTACTTTACTTAAGCTATCAGCTTTTCCAACATGATGGCGCTGTTCGTGGCCAGAGTACCGATAAGCCACCGGGCTTTATGACCGGCGCGATGATGCAGTGGTTAAACCCAAAGGCGTGGCTGGCGTCTGCCGCTGGCATTGGGGCTTACACCAGCAGTAATGACCCCTACCAGTTATGGCTGTTCGCTGCTCTCTATCTACCCATTTGTTGGTTGTCATTGGCTAGCTGGGTTTATGCCGGCGCCTTTCTTAGGCGCTATATTCACCGCCCGCTCATTCTGCTTACCATTAACCGCACGCTGGCTGCTGGCCTAGCTGGCAGCGCTATTTTCCTGCTGTTTGAGTAGCGGATAGCGATACTGATTAGGTGTTGCCGCCACTAACCGCTTAAATGTTCTCTGGAAGTGGGGTTGGTCGTTAAAGCCGGCTAATAAAGCCGCATTAACGATCGACTCCCCCTGCCGAAGCGCCCGCTGACCAAGCTGAATACGGCGATTAATCAGATAAGCATGGGGAGTCAGCCCATAGTGCTGCTTAAACGCACGGATAAGATGGCCAGCGCTATAGCCGGTTAACTGACATAGCGTTTCCAATGACACATCGAAAGCCGCATTCACGTCACAATAGGCAGCCGCAGCCTGCAAACCATCCGGAGGCTGCGGTCTTGAGACGGTTGTCTCGTGTGCTAATGCCAGCATCAATGCAGTAAGAAACCCGGTAACCGACGCGTGCTTCATAGAGAGAGTGCGTTGCTTGTCCAATAAACAAGCCGCCATTTCGCAATAGTGAGCATACAGCGCTGGCTGTGAAACCACCGCCGTATCGATATCACTCCAGACCGGGGAGCCAAGCGTGCCTATTTGATAGCGTAAATCCGCTAGCCATTGCGCATCCACATAGAGCATCAAATATGCCCAAGGTTCGTTCTCAATGGGGTTGCAGGCATGCACCCAGTCGGGGTTCATCATAACCAAGTCACCGGCATTAATGGGGTAAGTCGATTCCCGATAGAAAAACGTACTGCTGCCTGACGTAATAGCCCCGACCGACCAGTGAACATGGCTATGAGGGGCATAGCACACTTGCCTCGCATCACTGATTTTACGCAGTTCGACATAAGGCAGCCGCGAGTCGCGCCAAAAAACAGGCGGCGGCCCAGCCTGTAGAGGCTTAGCACTTCGAGACTTAGCACTTAAAGACTCAGCACTTAAAGACTCAGCACTTGGAGACTTATCACTCATGTTCTGCTCGCATCATAAAAAAATAGCGAATAGCCTGATAACTGGCTTACGCTAGACAATAGCACAGCACGCGCACAGTATGGGCCGCCAGACAAGCTCTATATAAGCCAGATTGCGTAGGAATTCGCAATGCCATAAACGTCAGGAGGACACCATGGCCAATCGAATGATTAGCCCAGATCATCGTGATGCGATCACCCTTTTCGCCCGAATGGGCTACGCTTCTCGCGGCATCGTTTATGTCTTAGTGGGAGGTCTAGCCACCCTAGCAGCCTTTGGACAAGATGGCCAAACGGAAGGCAGCCGCGGTGCTCTAGAAAGAGTGCTAACAGCCCCCTTTGGTAACATCATGCTAGGTCTTATTGCTGTTGGTTTGGTCGGCTACGCCCTGTGGCGCACGATCCAAGCTGTCAAAGACACCGATCATCATGGTAATAGTGCTAAAGGCTTAACTATTCGCACGAGTTTATTAGCGAGTGCCATTACGCATATTCTTCTGGCATTTTTTGCTGCAACGCTCAGCTTCCAATTTGCAGGCTCTTCTGGGGATTCCAGTGGCGGTTCGCAAGGCGTAGCAGACTGGCTGATGCAGCAGCCATTCGGGCGATGGTTAGTTGGCGGGGTTGGTTTAATTTTGATGGGTGTTGGTATTGCCCATGCAGTCAAAGGCTACAAAGCAAAATTCGATAAACACTTTGCGATGCCACCACAAACTCAACAATGGGCCTATCCCATCTGTCGATTCGGCTTAGTGATTCGCGGTCTCGTCTTCGTGATCGTGGGCAGTTTTTTTATCATCGCAGCCTACCAAATCAACCCGAATCAAGCAGGTGGTATGGGAGAAGTATTCAGCACGCTGCGCAGCCAACCTTTCGGTCAGTGGTTGCTTGCCTTTGTCGCACTTGGGCTCTTTGCATTTGGTCTCTACAGCCTTTTAGCGGCCGTCTATCGTCACATTAATACTGAAATGTAGAGACATAAGATGCCTTCAACAACACGGACTAAACAGTGGTTTGAACGTATTAATAGCTCGAAAAACATGCTGTGGCTACTCGGCACGCTGTCTTTTTTAGAAACCATTATTTTGCCAATTCCCATAGAGCTGGTGCTAATCCCGCTCATGGCGATTAACAAGCAACGTATTTGGGCAATCGCCACCGCGACAACCCTCGGCTGCCTGATCGCGTCTATTGTCGGCTACGCCGTCGGCATGGTGCTTTATCAATCCGTAGGTACGTGGTTTATCGAATTTATGGGTATTGAACAAAGCTATCAATCTTTCCAAACCTTCTTTGACCAGTACGGTTTTGCCGCAATTTTAGCTATTGGCATACTGCCGATCCCGTTTCAGGTGGCGATGATTACCGCCGGGCTTTCCGGCTATCCGATTATGTTATTTGTGCTGGCTGCCCTGATAGCCCGTGGGCTTCGCTATTTCGGCCTTGCTTGGCTGGTACACCGCTTTGGCAACCGCGTAGAACTTATGTGGAAACGTCACGCGCTTAAAACCAGCCTAGCGTTAGGCATTGTGGTTCTGGCGGTGGTCGTCGGGTTACAGTCGCTGGCAGGGTTAGTAATCTAGCGTTAATCGCTATTATCCAACGGCAATGTGCCATACTCTTTCACTGGCTGAATAGCAAAGTTGCTGCGAATATCGCTCACTCCTGGTAAGCGCAGCAACGTCCCCGTTAAAAACGCTTCGTAAGCTGCCAAGCTAGGCACTACCACCTGTAGCAGAAAATCCGATTCACCAGACACCAAATGCGCAGTGACTACTTCCGGCAGTTTAACCACTGCTTCGCGGAAAGCATTGGCTTGCTCTTCATGATGTCGTTCTACCTTAATGCCCACAAACACCGTTAACTCCAGTCCAACGCTTCGACGATCAAGCTCCGCGTGGTAGCCACGAATAATGCCGCTTGCTTCCAAGCGTCGCACTCGGCGTAAACAGGGAGACGGCGACAAGTTTACTTTCTCAGCAAGTTCCACATTGGTTAAGCGAGCATCCCCCTGTAGCAACGCAAGAATGCGTCGGTCGGTAGCATCTAATTGATCATTTGGCATAAACAAGCATTTCCCCATCCTTAATTGGCACAAAATATCAATAATTGATGTTACATGAGCGTAAATGGCAAGAAATCACTCACCAATTTAACGGTACCATGCCCTTTATCAAGCCACTAGGTGAAATCTTGAGGGAGCGGTGATGGAAATCGGTCTTTTTATTAGCGCATTAGCCATTGTTTACCTGATTCCAGGCCCGGATATGCTACTGGTGCTGCATACCAGTAGTACGCTGGGCCGCGGGCATGGGCTAGCCACCGCGCTAGGCTTAGCCATCGCCCGAGGACTGCATGTAGCATTAGCCGGTTTGGGCTTGGCCGCCCTATTTGTCGCCGCTCCGTGGCTTTTTGATGCTGTTCGCTATCTCGGTGCGGCCTACTTGATTTGGGTGGGCTTACAGCTGATTCGTAGCAAACGGAGCACCGATACTAACCAGCCACAAGCATCGCTCACCGGTAGCTATTACCTAGCCTGGAGACGGGGTCTGTTAACGAACCTGCTGAACCCAAAATCGCTGCTGTTTTGTTCGGTGTTATTACCCCAGTTCGTCCACACCCAACAGGGTGACGTTGCGCTCCAGTTTACGCTATTGGGGGCTGTGCTAGTGGGCGTCGGGCTTCTCTACGATGCGCTATATGCCTGCTTGGGGGCGCGAATGCAACGCTGGTTTGCCAGCCACCAAACGAGGCAAACACTACAACGTTGGGTATTTGGAACACTAATTATTGGCTTTGCCCTGAAACTAGCCTCTTAAATTTAAGCAGCAAAAAGCCTGCCTAGGCTGCGTTGATAGTTTAAATACCATAATCTCGTTCGACTTTGGCAATGCGCGTCTTAAAATGCCGGTACCACTGCTGATGGCCTAGACGCTGGGCTTCCTGATGCTCAGCGTGAGCCTTCCACGCTTTAATTGAGGCCAAATCAGCCCAGTATGACACCGTCACACCCACTTCATTTCGGGCAGACTCTACCCCTAAAAATCCCGGCTGCTGTGCTGCAAGTTCAACCATTCTGGCCGCCATTGCGTCATAGCCGTTATCGATCTCGGTGCGTTGCGAGGTAAAAATAACCGCGTAGTAAGGCGGCTCGGGCGTGTTAGCAATAGTAGGTGCAACATCACTATTTTGATACGTGCTGGGTGCGGCATCAGTCATTTACACATACCTATTACAAAAAGCTATTATAAAGCGCTATTACAAAGAACTATTTTAAAGAACTATTGCACATAGTAACCACTGACTCGCCACTCACCATTTTCAAGATGAGGCGTTACGGTCTCTACTCCTCTCGCTTTATTTTCAAATCGAGTATGGAAGATAAAAACCATATAGTCGCCATCTGGCGCACCCGGCATAGATCGATAGTGAGAGGCTTGCACTTGTCGGCGTGATTCTACCGGCCCAAACTCATTACGTGCTAGCTCAATAATACGCCTTAGCATGCTAGGCGATAGCGGCGTTTTTAGTAGCGGCGATGAGCTCTCCCAGGCTTGTTCAACCTCACCATTATCAATTGACTCTAACCAAGCGAGCACCGCAGCTTCTGCCGTATTAGCAGACGCCTGGGTATAGGTGACTAGGCCAAGCAGGATCGCAGCAAGAAAGAAAGTAGGTGATTTTGGCATGGCTAACTCGTATGGGGCTTGGTGACTGTGGCCTGTTAAGTAATTATCGGACAATGACTGAATTTCTTTAGCACCGAACCACATAGCAGCAAAACGAAGGGGGAAAATCCTTCTGGACTCTCCCCCGTCACTGCTGCATCGAGCGTCAGTTAGCCGCCTAACGACAGTACTTAATAACCCACGTAATAGCCTAATACCAGCGCTGCCCAGCACATAACGTAAACCAGCACTAACAATGGGGTAATAACACGCAGCCACTGTGCGTAGGAGACCCTGCCTAGCGCCAGCATGGCAAGGGTGCCGCCAGACGTTGGCACAATCAGGTTAGTTAAACCATCTCCCACCTGGAAGGACGTGATCATTAACTGACGGCTCATACCAATTAGGTCCGCCAAAGGAATCAAAATCGGCATGGTAACCAATGCTTGACCCGACCCGCCCGGAATAAACAGGTTGATCACGCCTTGAATCACACTTGAAGCGACAGCCGCCACGGCGGTAGGCATATCCCCCACCAGAGAGCTAAGCGAGTTAACAATCGTATCGATAATCTGGGCATCCTTAAGGATGACCTGAATAGAGGCTGCAACACCAATCACCAAGGCACCCGCTGTTACCGATGAGGCGCCTTCCATCATCTGCCTTACCAGTGCGTTAGCTCCCAGCCCGTTAGCGAGTCCAATAACAATCGCCATCAGCAAGAACATGGCGGCAATTTCATTGATGTACCAACCGCGAGTAAACACACCTATCAGCATAATAATCAGACCAGCAATAAAAATAACTAAGGTAATGATGTTCTGACGGGTCAAGGTATAGTCTTCGAGACGCTTGGTTAGCTCGGTAGGGTTGTCATCGTGGTAGTCCATTTTGACAACGTAACGACAGATAAAGAGCGTCAAGGTAGCCAAGCACGCAACCACCATCAACGTGCGTAACCACCAGCCTGAAAACGTAGGTAGTTCACCAATACCCTGCGCGACGCCAACGGTGTATGGATTGATCGGCGACAAAGCGAAGCCAATGCCGATGCCCCCCACGGCCATCACAACACCGACTAAACGAGAGCAGCCAATGGCAGACGCTATCAGTACACCAATGGGTACGAGCGCAATGTTATTTTCGAAACCAACCGCAACGCCAAAGAAACCATAGATAAAGGTACCAGCAGCAATAATCAGGTTGCGGCTTTTAATGCTATTTTCAGCGCCGACGCGATGAACGGCGACACCAATGGCATTTTCCAGCGCACCTGTCTTTTGCAGAATATGAAACAGCCCGCCAGCAATAAACACGATAAACAGATATTGCGACGCATTAATCAGACCTTGCGGTATAGCGACGAAAATCTTGAAAAAATGCAGATTCGCAACATCTGACAAGTACATGAAAGATTCAGGAATCACTGTAGTACGACCATCGACAGTCTGACGCTCAAATTCTCCTGCGGGCACAATAAAGGTCATTAGATAGGCGGCGACCAAAATGAAGAAAATCAGCACCATCGGGTCCGGTATCTGTTTGTACCACTTACCTGATGCAGGGGCTTTTGTGTCTGAAATTTGCTGTTGTTGGCTCATAATCAACCCTTATGATTGTTGTGGCTTTAAGTTGAGCTAGTTGGACAAACATCGTGATACAAGGCTGCCAGCTATTGCTGTTGGGCGAGTCGCTGACAGGTGTTTAAGAGAACCTCAATGGCAACGCCGAGATCCTCGGGCTTAATAGCTTCGCTGGGGTGGTGGCTGATCCCCCCGCGACAACGCACAAACAGCATGCCGATGTCGCACAGGTCGGCCATGGCCAACCCATCATGGCCTGCACCACTGAACAGTACCCGCGGCTCAATTCGCGCATCCTTAAGCGCACTGCGCATGGTGTCGATAAGGTGTTGAGCACATTGAACCGCAGGCTGTTCATAGGTATGACGATGCTCTACGCCAAGATTCAAGGCTTGCAGAGACGCGTCAATTTGGTTTAACAGCTGAGTTCTTGCTTGGCGGCGAAGTGCATCATCCGGCGAGCGCAATTCAATGCTCAAGGTGGTGGTCTGAGGGATAACATTGACGCCGTTAGGCGCGTTCTCGATCTTACCCACGACACCGACCAGTTCATCGGTGCTTTTGCATAACGTATCGACCAGTTGAATAACATGGGCAGCCCCTACCAGTGCATCCTGGCGCATGTGCATAGGCACAGTGCCGGCGTGACCTGCCATGCCCTTAATCGTTATCTCGTGGCGCTCGATCCCAGTAATTGCACTTACCACCCCTACCGGTACATCAGCCTGCTCAAGCTGAGGCCCCTGCTCGATATGAGTTTCGATAAAAGCAATCACGTCCTCCGGCAGATAGCGATCTGCATCGATTCGTTGAGTGTCGCAACCGAAGTCAGCCAGCGCCTGCCCAAGGGTTATGTTCTGACTATCGCGGGCTTTTAGCATCTCTGGTTTAAATGTACCCGCCAGCACTTTAGAGCCAAGCAAAGTAGAACTGAAGCGAGTCCCCTCTTCGTCGCTAAACGCCACCACATCAATGTGAAAGGGCATTTCGATCGCGTTTTCATACAAGTAGCTAACCAAGGCAAGCGGCAAAATAACACCCATCATGCCATCGTACTTGCCTCCATTAGGAACTGTGTCCTGATGCGAGCCGAGCAACAGCGTACGGGCATCGGTTTGCGGACTGGCATAACGGCCGATCAGATTCGCGGCGTTATCCATGCGCACAGACATACCCAGGCTTTTCATCCACGTTGCAAGCTCATCGAGCACAGCACGGTGTTCAGGGGTGGCGCAGCGTCGGGTAACGCCATCGCGTTCAATATTGTCGGTTTCACTGAACTTAGCGGCATCTTCAAGCCACTTCCACGCCTGTTCTCCGGCTTGGTTTAAAGAAAACGTCATGGTTGCCTCAAAAGGTGATTGTTTGGCTAGTTGCTCAGCACGGCTATTTATCATGATAAATAGCCTATGAGAGCGTCAAACATGCTGTCAAACCCTTAACGAGGTGGACGAGAAAGCATTCCAACAGGGAAAACAAAAAACTCAGTTAGAATAAAAGGTTAAAATGTTGGAGGTTCTCGACTTTAAGACTTATGTCTAAATCACGTAATGATGATTAATAACGATGCGGATTATCAGCGGTGGGCAGACGAGCAAGAAATGACTGAAAATCACCATCCTGCTCGATACGTAAATGGAGTTCGCTCAGTGCCGTAATCGCGTTGGGGGCATAATCGATACGCAAGTCGTAGGGCAAGCCGCCTGGGGTGCGTACTTTCAGCGCCGCCGAGAGCGTGCCACGATGATCCCCGCCCTGCTGCTGAGCAGCACTCAGTGCGGCTATTAAAGCGCTGGCCATGTCTTTACACCGACGAGTATCAAGATAGGCCGCCTCCATGGCGGGAATAACCTCTCGACTGGCCAGCATATTGCCTGCAATCAACAGACCATCGCTGATGCGCATCTCAGCGACCGGGACATTTTCATCGCCTGTCCAGCCTGCGGCAACGCCATGCCGATCCATTAATGCCACCTGTCGCCATGCAGCGCCTTTGTCCTGCTGTTGCAGGCTGCTGATAATATCCGCCACCTTTTCGCCGTTGGCTAAGCGATACAGCCCTTGCTCTGCACTGAATACATTGGTGCTAAAGCCCTGGGTAATAGCGGCGCCAATACCCGGTAGCAAATGGGGAACAAAACCACCCAGTGCGGGGCCGCCCGTGGCACATGCGATACCGAAAGTGTCAGATTGTTTATCCAGTGCGATCAAACTGTAGGTCATGGTGGTTACTCAATTAGCAAATTTAAAAAGCCTGAAATTTATCATTATAAATTATTCTCGCTTCTCTTCTAGCGGCTTAACGCAGCTCTACACGAGGTGACATTTGCTAGACATCACGCTACTTCAAGGGGATGATTCTTGCTAAAGCAGCCTCTTTCAATGTTAGCTGAGACAACCATGAAGCAAGCACGCCAACCTGCTAAGCCTAAGCGTACCGACGTAATCAGTGAGGCGATAAAGGAATACATTGCGCAACATCAATTAAAGCCCGGCGATCGACTACCGCAGGAACAAGAGCTGATCCAGGCGCTAGATGCATCCAAAGGCACGGTGCGTGAAGCTCTCAAGGGGCTTGAAGCCCAGGGGCTGGTTCAAACGCGTACAGGCCCAGGGGGAGGTGCCTTTATCAGCGAAGTCAGCGATGATCGAGCGATGACCTTGCTGGGTAACTATTTTTTCTTTCACTCGCCCACCATTCACGACATCTATGAAGCGCGTAAAGCGCTCTGGCCAGCCCTGGTAAAGAGTCTTGAAGGTGTGCTCGATACGGATGCTTTTGACCGGCTGGCATCAGTAATGACCTTTTATGACCATCCGCCAACATCGCTAGAAGAAGAGCGCGAGCAGCGATTGAAGGAGTTGGAGTTCCATTTAGTTCTAATTGATTATTGCCCTAACCCTCTGTTGGCCTTGATGTGCCGGTTTCCAGTACGCCTACTGATGAATATGACCGTCTGTCAGCGAATCTATGCCCAGCCCAACCCTGAGTTACGCCGCCAAGGCTATGATTATCAACGCCAGTTACTAGAAGCGTTGCGTAAGGGAGACATTGAGCTCGGCTGCAAGATTGTCAGCGAACACATGCAGATGGCGCAAACACTTATGGAAGCCAGAGAGGCAATGCTGGAAAAAACTTTCTTTAAAGCTGGTAATGACGGCGCTATCGATAGCAATCGTGACTATCTAGCGCTAACAGGGTACACGCAAGCTAAGCAGCTAGCTGAGCAAAATGGCGACAGTAACTCTCTTAAATAAACACAATTAAATAAACACAATTTACCTATGGTATCTCCCGCTTTTTGAAAAAAAGCGGGTGTCGCCTTGTCCTCACTTCTAAAACCTTGCTCGCTCGTTTACTATGCGCCACCCCAATATTTTAGCGCCCACCATTAGGCTACTATGTCCGCCAATCTGTCCGCCAACGCACTCTATACCGACCTATCTGGTTACTACGATTTGATGTGCGTCGATATTGACTACCAAGCGCAAAGCAACGCCATTCGTCGACTCCATCAGATTTTCGGCAATGGCGGGCACACGCATCTTGATTTAGCCTGTGGCACGGGGCCCCCATGTCCGCCATTTTATTGATTTTGGTTATCTCAGCAGTGGTCTTGATATTAACCAACCCATGCTGGATATCGCCGCCAAGCGTTGCCCAGAAGCGCTTTTTTCACGGCAAGATATGAGTGCGTTCGAAGCCGGCGACGCACTCGATTTGATCACCTGCTTTTTGTACTCGATCCACTACAACGATGGGATCGAAAAGCTAATAGGGTGTATTTCCAGCGCCCATCGCGCACTATCACCGGGCGGCGTTTTCTATTTTAACGTGGTCGATAAAAACAAAATCAATAACGACTTATGCGTTAAACACAGTGCCAGACAAGATGACAATGTCTTCACCTTCCGCTCGGGTTGGCACTACAGCGGGCACGGCGAAAAGCAATCGCTTAGGCTGAGTATTGAAAAAACCAGCGCAGGCGCCACGCAGGTCTGGAACGACGAACATCCGATGGTAGCGGTCAGCTTTACGGAATTAACCGCCCTACTGGCGCCTTATTTTGAGGTGCATATATTCGAGCACAACTACCAGACCATTACCCCCTGGGATAACCTTTCTGGCAATGCGATTTTCGTCTGCGTGAAGCGTTAGCGCCGATAAGGCAGAGAGGCCTTGTGCTACCTCTCCTACCGTTACCGTGTGGCATAAAGCGTGGTGTAAAGCACTGTGCTTAAGACTCAGAACCTGCGTCGTTCGAGCCAGGTCGTAGCTGGCGCTGAATACCAAGTAAGAAATTACGCAGCATTTGATCTTTACACTCACGGTAATTTTTATGGCTTGGCTTACGGAAAAAGGCGCTGAGTTCATGCTGGCTCAGCGGTAAGCCCACCTGTTCAAACACTGCCAAGATATCGTCGGCTTTTAAATTCAGTGCAATGCGCAGCTTCTGGAACACCATATTATTGTTTAGTTGTGCTTCAGGCACCGGCTGCGGGCCTTCACGCTTGCCACGTTTAAAGCTGATAAAGCCATTCAGAAACGCCGCCAACTCTCTATTTTTCATCGTGACAAAAGCATCATCTTCGTCTTTTTTCAGCCACGCCGTCACCTGCGCCTGACTCACACTGACGTCAGCCAGTGAGAAGATATTCACGATGGTGCCGTCTTTTAAATCAAAGGTGTAGCGGATGCGGCGAAAAATATCATTATTGGTCAAAATAGACTTCCTAGTGGGTCGTTAGCGTTTCAAGCAGCTGATCAATTTCTGTTTTCAGCTCGTCATCTTCAATGCCATCGGCGCTGGCTTTGGCATGTTGTAATCTTTCGATGGCGTTATCCGTTTGACCTAACTGCACGTGCAACGTTGCCATGGAAAAACCGATAGAGGCCATATGGTCTTTCGAGTCCCTAGCAACGGCTTTCTCAAGCGCCTTTTGGTAAATCGGCAGTGCATCCTCTAACTCTTCGGTAAAGTCAGCCAAGGTTTCCCACTGCTCTGGGTGATCTTTATCGGTGTTTTCGTTGTCGGTACAAATCGCCTGCAACTCGGCATAGAGCGAATCAAATGCCGCTCTGTCATCTTTAGCCGCGGCTTTCATTAGCCGCTCAGCTAGCTCATAAACCGCTTTATATATTTTGGTGTTAATCATTACCAGCCACCTTCCTTTTCATTAAAACAAACATCAAAATCAACCAACAAGCCGACCTATTCAGGTATCTTCGATAACAACTATGAACACCAGCTCGATAGTTAAAAGTCACGGTAGCGGTATTCCACCATAATCACGCTATTATAGCCTTTGATAGCGCATCATCGGGTGATCATTTTACCGTTTTCGATATCAGCAAGGTGGCTTTTCACTTCCCTGTGGCGTTTTGCGAGAGGTACACACCGCTAGTTGCTATCTACTGCGGATCTTCACTCAACAAAAGCTCTTTAAACCCAGGATTCCGCCAATGAACTTTCTGATCCAGAAAGGCTTTAATCTTGAGAAAGCAGGCTCTGTCGCGAGGCTTTACGAGGAAGCGTTCGGCGCTAAATTTGCTAGCGCAATACCTGACAAGGCACAACGCATCAAGTTGCTCTCCCACTGTTTTGTCCCTGAGTTCTCTTATACTGTCATCTTTGAAGATGAGGTCATTGGGCTAGCCGGATTTCAGCAGGCCTATGGTTCGCTAACCGGCGGCATTGGTATACAACAGCTGATAGGCGAGCTTGGCTTAATAAAAGGGCTTTGGGCATGCCTAGTATTCAGCCTGTTCGAGCGCAAGCCAAAAGCTCAAGAATTGATGATGGATGGGATTGCTGTCGATAGCCGGTTCCGAGGGCAAGGCATCGGCTCCAGACTCCTGGATAGCATCATTGCACACGCGATGGATAACGGTTTCAAGACAGTGCGTTTAGACGTAATCGATAGCAATCCTAGAGCAAAGAAGCTGTACGAATCCAAGGGGTTTGTGGCCACAAAACACGACGACTTTCGCTACTTGAAATGGCTAATCGGCTTTAGCGGGTCAACCACCATGGTGTTGACGTTAGCAGATTCAGCCTAGCCAGCAATTTACGATACTCTTCGGCTGCATTCGGCTAGCTACCTTCGGACGTGGGCTGGGTCTCCGCCTTGGGGAACCTATTCAGCCAGTTGGCTAGGCTGTCGAGCACACCGTCGGCAAAAATAGCGTCGCCAAGAAACCAGATTTTGAATAGTTTCAGCCAAGCATCCGTGCCTTGATGGTCAGGTTTCAGCTGATCTGACTTCATCAGGCTATGGTCGGCGCCGTCGATGCGGTGAACTTCGAAAAACGGTGTGGCTGAACGCTCAAGCAGTTGACGATAGGCAGTCGCGCTGGAAATCGGATCGACATAGGCATCATGGGAACCAAAGAGCGCCAACATAGGTACCTTGATAGCCTGCAGGTCGCTACGCACATCGGCTTGCCAGTTGCGTTTCGCGAAGCCCCAGAAAGCTTCGCTCATTGGCTCAACGTCTACCTCGCCTTCGATATGCTCCAGATAAGTTGTATAAGGTGCATTGCGCTGTATTAATGCGTTGACCTGTTCAGCGGCATACTCTTCCGCCTTGATCTCCTGCTCTGTCAGGCCTTCTGCGATCATACGTTGACGTCCAGAATAACGCGATTGATCCAGCCAATTGACCGCACCCGACACCGAGATCAGGAAGCTAATATCATCGCGCAAGTTAGCGACCTTGGGCAGCACCCAGCCTGCCTGACTAAACCCAATCAGGCCAGTTTGCCTCTCCCCCAGGCCAACGTTGGTATGCAGAAACTTAATAGCCTCTGCAACTTCATCGGCCCGATCTGCCATTGACTGCAGTCGCCAATCGCCTTCGGACTCACCCACGCCGGGTTTGTCCCAGGACAGCGAGCACCATCCTTGCTCCGCAAACAGTCGCCACAAGGGTTCGTAGTAGCCATATGCATCGCGCGGCATATCGCCGGAGCCGTGCACAAATACCACGCATGAATCAGGCGTAGCCGTCGAGCTTGGCAGTACCAATACGCCTTTCAGAGTATGACCAGCGTGAACGAAGCTGATTTCCCTACGCACCAAGGGATCATCATCAGCGATAATAAAAATTGCCCCTAAGCCCAGGCATAGCAGTAGCCAGACAACAGCAATACGCCTAGTACGTGCTCGCCTATCACTTGTGCTCTTAGTACTTGCGTTCTTAGCACTTGTGTTCTTAGTACTTACTGAGAAGAGTGGCATGCGGGTTCCTTGGACGGTTTGATTGACGGAGCGACCTGGCGGGTTCGTTTCAGGTCCTGGGTAATAGCCATTAGCACAGGTACTAGGAACAGCATTAGAACGGTGGCGAATAGCTCACCAAAGGCTAGCGAGGCCGCAGCAGGCTTCAGGTATTGAGCTTGTTCGGAGCTTTCTGAGAGCAGCGGCAGCAAACCAATCACCGTAGTGGTTGTGGTGAGAAAAATCGCCCGAAAACGGCTCGCGGCTGCCGCCTGAATAGCGTCATAGGGGGCCATGCCGTCGGCCACAAGCTCGTTGTGGCGGCTCAGCATCACCAGACTATCGTTCACGACCACGCCAGCCAGGGCTAACATGCCGAACATCGATAGCAGCGACAGCGCTAGACCGAGATACAGGTGGCCGAGAATGGCGCCAACAAAACCGAACGGGATAATTGCCAGGATAATAAAGGGTTGCCAGTAGGATTTTAGCGGCACCGCCATGAGCACGTAGATCAATACCATAGCGATTAATAGCGCTTTCTTTAGACCACCCTGTAGTTCACCCATTTCTTCCAGCTCGCCTCCAGGACGAACCGCCAAGTCCGGGTACTGCTGCTGGAGCTGTGGCACAAGTTGGCTCAACACGGCCCGTGCCACCTCCTCAGGGGCAACCACGTTACGATCAATGGTTGCCGAAACCAGATTGACCCAGTTGTTGTTTTCTCTGTAAAGCGCCTTGGGCTTGAGAACCCGCTCAACGTCGGCAATGTCAGCAAGCAAAAACCATTGGCCTTGGTGGTTGCGGACGTGAGATTGCAATAGGTCATCCATTGTATTGCGTTGCTCGATAACATATTGCACCAGGACCGTTAGCTCAGTGTTATCACGCTGAACTTTCTGCACCTCAGCGCCGCCGAAAGCAGCCCCCACCTGCATCGCTAGGGTCTGTTGATCAAATCCCAGGCTCTCAGCAGTGGGTTTAAGCGTGACCACAAGTTCGCTCTGTGCCCCAGCCATCGAGTCACGAGGGTTATGCACCCCATCAATACTACCCAGGTAATCCTTGAGCACGTTGCCAGCCGCAACCAACGTCGCCTGATCGCCGCTGGTCAACTTGATCTGAAAACCGCCACCCACCTCTTCAGAGCCCGTAAAGTGTAATTCAAGGCTTCCTTCAAGCAGACCAACCTGCTCGCGCCAGCGTTGAATAACGTCTTGGACATCGATGCCGGGACGCTCTGCCACCGGCGTTAGCTCCGCATAAATACTGGCGGATTCAGCACTGCTAATCGCTTCAAAAATAGTCCGCACTGGGGCTTGATCCAGACCATACTGCTGTTGCAATAGCGCATTGACAGCTTCCCCCTCGCGGCGGATACGCTCAACATTGGCTCGAGTCAGCTCAAACGGTGCTCCAGGGTCCATCTCCAGCGTTATGCTGACAACCTGGCCGGGCACCTCTGGGAAGAACACGCTTTTCACCAGCCCTTTCATGGTTAGTCCCAAGACGAATATCGCGACGCTGATAAAAAGGATGAGCACGGCATAGCGGTGACGGACAGCCAACGTGAGCAGAGGCACGTAGCAGCGGTCGCGCAGGAAAAACAACACAGCTTGGGCGCCCAGTTGCACTGGCAGCCAGAGACGAGCCAGTATCCACCGCGGGGGCTTGCCCATATCAATACCGGCAAGATGAACAGGTAAAATGAACTTACTTTCCAACAGTGAAAACAGCAGCGCGAGAATGACCACCCCCGAAAAGCTCGCTAGCACTTTACCTAAGGGATTATCGAGGATAAGCAGCGGGAAAAAAGCGGCAATGGTGGTTAGCACGCCGAAAACGGTAGCCACCGACACCCTGGCCACTCCAGCTTCAGTGGCGGCGATGGGATTATTATTGAAACGGCGTTGCTCGAACACGCTTTCCCCGACGACCACGGCGTCATCAACCAGGATACCCAACGCCAGAATGAAACCGAACGTGGTGATATCATTCAGCGAGTAATCCATCCAACCAGTGCCAGACACGGCGATAGCGCCCAATACCGATACAGGGATGCCCATGGCCACCCAAAAGGCGAGCTTCACATCAAGAAACAGGGCTAGGATTAGCACAACCAGCACTAAACCTTGCAGACCATTTTTGCTTAGCAGGACCAAACGGTCAGCGATGTAGTCAGCGCTATCGCCCCAGGCGACCACCTCAACTCCCTGAGGTAATTGGCGGCGAAAATCATGCAGCACATCATGAGTTACTTCGGAAATACGCAGCAGGTTTTCACGCTGACCCACCAATATTTCCATGCCCGAAGTGGGCTGACCATTAAAGCGAAACCGATAGTCACCCTCGACTGTCGTATCCTGGATAGCGGCAATGTCCCGTAGCAATACTTGATCGCCGTTATGCTCCTTGACGATGGGAATGGCTCCGAATTCGGGCGCATACTCAGCGTCACCATCGGTTCTGATATAGATTCGACCCGCGCTAGTTCTCAGGGAACCCGCCTGAAATTCCAGCGAACTGGCACGAATACGCTCCATCACATCGGGCACGGTAAGGTTTAGCTGGCGTAACTTCCGGCTGTCGACTTCAATGCGCAGCTCCTGTTTATGCAGCCCCCAGACATTCAATCTGGATAGTTCGGGCTGGGCCAGGAGCGCCCACCTTAACCGCTTAGCAAGCTCATGTAGGGTAGCCTGCTCAGCATCACCGTAAACATTGATATAGAGCGCCGGATAGTCAAAGGCGCTGGCGTCAATTTGCGGCCTTTCGGCCCTGGCGGGCAACTCTATCCCGCTATCCATTCGCAATCGTACCTTGTCCAGCAGTCTCTCAAGGCTTTGCCCACTAGCCCGTCTAAGCGTAATTGTAGAAAGGCCATCGCTGGAGACCGCTGAAAGGCTGCGAACCCCTTCCAAGCCCTCTAAAGCCGTTTCAATTTTCTGGCTGACCAGGGCATCGACCTTGTTGGGAGGTGCGCCTGGAAACTCGGTGGTAATAGTAATGCTATCCGGCTCGACGCGGGGAAAGCCTTCTATACGCATGTTGTTCAGCGTGACTAGGCCCACTATCAGGATAAAGGCCATCAGTAGATTAGCGGCAACCGGATTACGGATAAACCAAGCGGTCAGTACGTGCATCACCAAGCCTCACCGATGGTTGTCCGTACACGCTGACCCGGTAGATAGGAGGACAGCGGAACAGCAACGATTTGCCATTGATCGTTATCCGACGGCGCTCTTACCAGTACGCGATCATCGCGCTGGGACAACACATCGACCACGCTTCGAGCCAGGGTACTGCTGCCCTCTTCAACCCACCAGATCGAGCCATCGACCGTCAGTGCCGATGCCGGGATGCTGAGGGTGTTTTCCTCTATGCGACCTTGAAAGCTAGCTTTAACGAAGTCGCCTGCCAGCACAGCAGTCTCGGCACTTTGGAGATCGAGATGCACGATATAGTGGCGTGTTGTGGCATCAAGATAGCCACCGCCCTCACGTATGTCTGCCTCGCCAATGGGCTGGCCCAGGTCGTTGTAGAGCACTACTTTTTGTCCCTGGATAGGGTGATTAAGCCGTTGCCAGTCGCTCTTACTAATACTGGCAGCCAGCTCATAGTGAGCATCGCCTATTAGCCGAGCGACCGGGTCACCCGCCATTAGCATTTGCCCCGGGCTGACAAAACGCTCGACAATAAAGCCGCTATAGGGCGCTCTTATCACCGTTTGGTCGAGCTCCCGCTGCGCCGTATCAACACGGGCTCTGGCAGCTTCAACCGCAGCATCGGCAATATGCAGTTGAGGAAGGTGCAGGGCCAAATCATTGGGCGGTTGTTCTCTGGCGCTTGCAAACTGCCGCCTAGCCACCTGAGTCGCGTATCCCGCCCGCTCCTGTTCCAGCTCCGCCTCACGGAGCAAGCGCTCGGCATCAGCCCGTTCTGCCTGATAGCGGGTATCATCAATGACCACCAGTGGCTCTCCCTCACTAACGCGACTACCAGCCAAAGCGCGGTCATGCACCCTAACAACAGTACCACTGACTTGCGCTTTCAGTTCGACTGCCCAACGTGACGTCACCTCGGCATAGGCTTCAATCTGCACAGGCTGCTCACCACGGCTGACTTGCTCTACGCTGACGAGAGGCGGAAGCGGTGCCTGGTTGCGTTGCTCAACCTCGCTAGGGCTCTCAACTTCAGCAAGCAGCCCAGTGACGGCTAACAGGATGCCAATTGCCAGAAACAAGGCCAGAACGCGGCTGTTGAGCAGCCTTCTAAAACGCATAGAGATAGCCTGCGCTGATAGACCACAGATGATCGTTATCGACGATAGGACTATCGTGAATCTCGTCGGAAAAACGACGCTGGCTGAAGTCAATCAATAGCCGGTGGGATTCGCCAAACGAACGGGATAGGCTAATACCGGCCTGATATTGATAGGCACCTTCAGGACGGTATGCAGGACGCCCTACCTTCGCATCATCAGCATCAACCCCAACGTAGTAGCGTGCTACCTGACTGCCCGCGTAGGTCAGTGAAACATGCGGCTCAATACGCCATTGCTGAAACTCAAGGGGATAACCGTAGCCAATTACGGCCGAGCCTCCCTTATGGTTGCCGGAGATATCCTGCCGGTAGCCTAATGTCAGGTAACCCAGTGAACCAAACCAGTCGACACTCACCGCGGCAGTGTAGATGTCGTCGAGTTTCTTCATATCCTTGAGCTCCGGGCTGTTACCCCGCTCAACATCGCCGAAGGCGTCATAACTAATCGCCGCGGACAAGGCCCAATTGTCTCCTCCCGCTAGATAGCTACCCAGTGAATAGTCACGAAAGAACCAGTTGTCCGACTCCCACTCGATATAGGGCAGCAGACCTGCATTGTCCTTACCGCCCACGTAAAGGGACGGTTCCGTGTAGGCAATAAGCCCGATAGCAAAGGTGTCGGCGCTTTCTTGTTCCTGGCTGAAGGACCAGGGTGAATAGGTGGCCAGAATAGCCGTCGCCAGGGGAATGAGAGAACGAATCTTCATTGGGTTGACTCCGTTTTGAATCAGTAACTCAAGGTGAAGTGAGAGGCTGATGTTTGCGGAGTCGATTGTCAGACAGAGGGTATTAAGCGGGTCTTAAGATAGTTAGGTGGTAATGGCGATAATTACCAGCGTAGGGTTACGCAAGCCCTCGGGTAGTCAAGTACGAACTCAAACTGCCAATCAAGCCGGTTGGCTATACGCTCAACCAACTGCAGGCCTAATCCGAAGCTAACCGTTTCAGATTTGCCAGCAGCATCTACGGGGTTTGAAATAACCAACGAGTTATCTGTAATCACTAGGGTAATCGTCCCACTACTGGTGTGCTGGAAAGCATTACGGATCAAGTTGGCTAGTACAATGCGAAACAGATCATGTTCAATGTTGATACTGCTGGCCTGATCGTTAAGCGACACCTGAATATTTTTATTCTCAACTAAGTACTGCATATCCACCAACAGTTCGCTACACAATGCGCCTGGCCAGACGATGGACTTTCCAATAGGTCTGGAGGATGGGCGTGCCAGCCACAAAAGGGCTTCCGACAACAAAATCATATTGGCGCAGGCGCGACTAGCCCGCAACAGAGAAGGGAAATTAGGATCCTCAGGAGCCGTTCTCACTCCTAACGTATCCAGGGAGGCCTGAATAATCGCGAGGGGGGTTCTCAACTCGTGACTAGCATGGCGCAAAAACTGCTGCTCACGTTCATTGTATTCTCTTACCTGTTGTAGTGTCGACAGCAGTTGATTGGCAATTTGGTTGAGTTCACTGATTGAGAACTGAACATCAATCTCACTGCCTGGATGCTGCTTAACCCGACTTGACCACTCCACGAGTAGCGCTAGAGGCTTCACGGCGCTCTTAAATAGCCAGGAGATAACCAAAAATAGCACCAGGCTAAATACTCCAGTCACCAGGCTAGCCTCGATCAATGCCTGCTTGAAAATAGCTTCGGCCAAGGCATCAATTTTGTCGGCCTCTTCAAACTCCAACAGGTAAAGGCCACCGGCCTGCTGTTCTTGAGACTGTTCTTGGGAACGCTCTTGAGACTGCTCTTGAGAACGCTCTTGAGACCGCCCTTGTGACTGAACCTGCGAATAGAGCAAATAACCGTATTCACGAATACCCTGCTCATTAACCCGCTCTATTTCCAACGGCTCCCGGGGTTGAGTTTTACTGCTAGAAAATAGCTGCCGGATCTCTAGGGGAATATCATCCCACTCCCGGTAGGCACTCACGTCACCTCGCTGCGGCAGTACAAAGTCGGGGTTGTTATTGGCCGCCTGCTGCAGCTTAATCGCATCAAGATGCATATAATACTTAGCCGCCTGACCCACCTGATAAAAGCTGAAAATAGTGACCAGCGCAATCTGCCCAATAAAGATGGCAATGGCCAAATACAGCAAGTGCTGTCGAGACTGGGCGGCTAAACTACGAACCGGATTGGAAGACATCAGCGCGTCTCCACAAACAGCGACAGCCCAACCCCGACATGGGTATGAATGAGGAGCTGTTCAAAAGGTTTATCAACCACTTTACGCAGTTGGTGTAAGTGCACGTTGACGGTTCCCTCCTCCACCTCCTCACCTGGCCAGACATGCTCCACGATTTCGTTTCTCGAAACCACAGCGGGCGATCGACGGGCAAGCAATAACAGAATTTTCCAGCTGGTCGGCGTCAGTTTCAGCTCCTGATCAGCACGAATGGCCCGGTGCTCTTTTGGATAGATCCTGAGATCAGCAATCCGTATACATTCACGCTCGGGGTGGCGACGACGGTACAGCGCATTCAGTCGAGCCAAGAGTAGCGGCATCGTGCAAGGCTTGATGACATAGTCATCGACACCGGCATTAAACCCCTCCATTTGATCGCCTTCCATATCGCAAGCGGTCAGCATTAGTATCGGCGTATCAACACCATTAGCCCTCAATTGCCGACAAACATCGATGCCCTGCACCTTCGGCAGCATGTTATCCAGGACCAAACCGTCATAATGCTGCTGGGATGCCAGAGTAATACCGCTGGCCCCAGTATAGGCAAAGTCGCATTCGACACGGTGCAATTCCAGGTACTCGGAAATAGCCAGTGCCAAGTCCCGGTCATCTTCAATGATTAATATTTTCATGGCGGCCGACTACGCGGAAAAAGAATAATTAGCTTAAATGGAAATGCCTTAATATTACATTAAGACTGCCGTTTTTTAGCCGTGCGCATAATCGTCGCTTCACCGCCTTAGTTTGCCGTCGCCCATGAATGCTATGTGGCCGAAATTGACCGCTTTTAGACCGCGCAAGGTATCGTTAGCTGAGATGGGAATAGCTAATCTGTAGCCTCACTTCAACACGATGAGATTAGCCATGACTCAGCCTAAAACCGCACTGCTATTAATTGACGTTCAAGCGTCCTTTCCCGCCCGCGACTATTGGGTAGAATCACTAGCGCAAGCATGGCGCCCCAAGCAGCGGGCGATGCTAGATGCGGCGCAGTCAAATAACATACCTGTTGTGCGCGTTTTTCATGAAGAGCCTGGTAGCCAAGGCGCTTTTGACCCCGCTAATGGCCTAATTCGCCCGCTTGATGGTTTTGACGATGAAGCGGCGGTGACCTTCCATAAACGTGTTCATAATGCATTCAGCGATACTGAGCTTGAAAATTGGTTACGCGAACGCGGCATTACGCAACTTGCGATTAGCGGTATTCGTACAGAACAGTGCTGCGAGACAACCACCCGAATAGCGTCAGATTTAGGTTTTAGCGTTGATTTTGTCAGCGATGCAACGCTGACCTTCCCTATGACGCGTAACGGCATTACATGGTCAGCCGATGATATTAAGGCACGTACCGAACTGGTACTTGAAGACCGTTTTGCGCGTATTATCAGTACACAAGACTTGATCAATGAGTGGCAAAACACGCGTGAGTAAAGAGCAACAAAACAGTCAACCGCTCTCCCAAAGAGCCAACACCCTGCGGATTGCGGTATTGATGATGCCTGGCCAAGTGCCGCTTGACTTGGTCGGGCCTCTTCAAGTCTTACAATGTGCCGACCGGCTATCAATCGATGTTGAGGTTTGCTATGTCGGCCCAAAAACCGCTATGCCGTGGTTAGGGCCGCTGACGCTTAGTGGCATTGACCCGTTACCCAAACAGCTGCCGCCTCAACAGCTACTGCTAATTCCAGGACAGTATCGCAATAGCGTTGAGCCATTGGCTCAGCAAGAGTGTGTTAGTTGGCTTAAGGCAAACGCATGCTATGCGGACACACTGATGACGGTTTGCTCCGGCACGCTATTACTGGCTGACGCAGGCTTGCTGGAGGGGCGACGCTGCACGACGCATCACACATTAATCGAGCAGTTACAGGCCAAAGCGCCTAAGGCCAAGGTGCAAAGCGATTGTATTTTTATTGAAGATGGCCGCTACTTAACCAGCGCTGGGATTTCAACCGGTATAGATACCATGCTGTACTGGCTTACCCGCGCTTGCGGTCATTCATTGGCGCTAGCGGTAGCGCGAGAGATGGTGCTATACCTTCGCCGCAGCGGCCAGGAGCCTCAGCTGGGAGCTTGGCTTGAGGGCCGCAATCATGTGGATGAACGGCTGCATCGCGTTCAAGACGCAATATGTGCCGCCCCCTCGCAAACCTGGCGTATTGAAACATTAGCGACTCAAGCAGCTATGAGTGAGCGCCATTTCCGGCGCCGATTCAAAAGTCTCACCGGCATGCTGGTGGGAGACTACATTATCGGGTTGCGCCTGCAACGCGCTAAAACGTTAATGACCGAGACGCCATGGACGCTGGCAAGGGTGGCCGAAGCATCCGGTTTCGGTGATGAGCGGCAGCTAAGGCGTATCTGGGCTCGCCATGAGAAAGTACCACCGAGTGTATGGCGCCGCGCCAGTTCTCAAAAGCTGCTGGATTAAGCCAATACGAGCTACCATTAGGAAAACATATTGCGGGTTGACCCCATGACCGATCTTATCCTGCCAAGCCACGCTAACTACCTCAATTTTCGGCATCGCCTACCTGATAAGCGTTTAGCCCCGTGGGTACAGTGCCTTTGGTCAATGGGTGGCTCAGGGGATGTTACTGACCCCAGAACCGAAAAATTTTATCCCGATGCTGGCGCTAGTCTCAGTATCAAGCTAGCTAGTTCTCACCCCATCATTACGCTCTGTTTTAACAGGCGAACGCTAATAGAAACACTCGACGCCCAAACTCCCTGTCTGGGGATTCGCTTTAAAGCAACAGGCGTTCACTGCCTGTTAGGCTTACTACCCGAAGCATTCGCAGATAAACCGCAGCGCTTAGATAACGAACTTGAAACACCAGCGTTACAAGGGTTAATGCCCGTGGCGGAGCACCTCTACCGCCTGGACGCACAGCAGGGTTTACGCCTGTTAGAAACATGGTTGTTACACCGGCTAAAGAGCCAGTCACTGGTCAATAGCCGCACCCTCAGGATTGTTCAAGCGATTGGGGAACTAAAGCATCCCCCTCAACAGTTAGGCGCCACACTAGGGGTGACTAGGCGAACCCTGGAGCGCAAATTAAAGCGCGAGGTGGGCGTTACGCCAGGCCAATTAGTCGCCTATGCCCGACTAGACCGCGCCCGTCATAGGCTACTTGAAACCACGCTGCCCCTAGCGGAAATAGCGCTGCAATGCGGCTACTATGACCAAGCTCACTTCACTCATGCCTTTCAATCACTCGCCTATGAAACGCCCGCCGCCTATCGCAAGCGTAAACTGTCGCAAATTTACAAGGCGTAAAAAAGCCTCGACGTTAAGCTGAGCCCTCAACTTACGCATTGAGGTCATCCATATGTCGACTCGTCTCTCTCAGCAGTCTGTGTATCGCCTTGTCCCACGCCTAGCTAAAAACCTGATTGCATTAGGCAACGTTGCGGAAGATTCAACGCTTAATCGCACCATCGTTCACTTAGTCAACCTGCGTGTTTCGCAAATAAACCACTGCTGCTTTTGCCAGCACATGCATTCTCAAGAGGCCAGAGACGACGGCGAGCATCAAGTTCGCCTAGACGTGTTACCGGCCTGGTGGGAAGCCTCCTGCTTTAGCACACAAGAACGTGCCGCACTCGCCTGGGCTGAAGCACTCACACTCATCAGCCAACAGCCCTCCATCAGCGACGACACCTATCAAAACGCATTAACTGCCTTTGGTGAGCAGGGGCTAGTTGATCTAACTGCGATTATTGTGCAAATCAACAGCTGGAATCGGATATCGGTGGGCTTTCAGTTTGCCCCGGACATTCGTATCTAAGCCATCTTAGATACCTGACAATAAAACTTGAGATGGGTGAATGGAATGAACAGTGTGACGAAACAGCGTCAACGACTTCCCAACTTTCTGGGTCTCTTATCCAGTCTATGTTTTTTCTTTGGCAGTCTTTTATTCCTACCGTCAGGCGCTATTTATGCAACCGTAGGCGTATGGTGTTTTGTGATGGGCTCACTCATCATGTTTATTATTTACGCAATGAGTATTAGAAATATGGGTAAAAAGCACGTCTAGTTGAGCCAACAGCTAAGCTTGATGTAGCCGCTGGGTTGTCAACTACCTAGCGGCTCTAGAAGGCAATGCCCTCTACGCAATATCAATGTCGCTAGCGCATTCGCTTTCAGCATCCAGTAGAGCCATCAAGCACTTGGCGAGTTCGCAATAGTGCAGTGTAACGAGCACCACTGCTGCAGCGTTAGTCGGTACAACCTCACTGGGCGAGCGTAGAATTCGATCGTATCAAACTGACTAAACCCTGCCTTCTCTGCGACTTTGAGTGATGCACCATTGTCAGGCTCAATAACAGCGACCACGGAAGCAAGTTGCTTTTGACTGAATGCCACACTGAGTACCGCTTGCACTGCTTCAGTTGCCAAGCCCATGCCCCAGTATTGTTTAGCCAGCCGATAACCTAGCCCAATTTCTTCTACACCATTAACCTCTTCGGGGCTAACACCGCAAAAGCCAATAAGCTTATCGGTTCCCTTCTCAATCAAAGCCCACGGCCCAATACAGTGAGATAAATAGCACTCCAAACACCAGTCGATAAATCGCCGCGTTGCGGCTGCATCACAAACGCCTCGGATCGAGTGCTTCATGACGTCAGGATCACTGAGGATCTTGGTCAATTCAGGAACATCGTTTAAGGACAGCGTTCGTATAACCAGACGCTGCGTTTCACAAATTTGCACCATTTTCTCCTTGTGCACGATGCCCAAAGCCGCTGTTGCTGCGGTACTGCTTAGGCAGCGCTGAAAATCAGCTTACCCTGTACTTCGTTTGAATAAAATTGTTTGGGAATGCGATCGCTTCGGCCTCTTCAAGCCTAATCTGTTGGTTAAGGCTTCCAAACAGAGCGATACCGCCACCTAAAAGAATAGGTGCTTTTGTGATGGTCATTTCATCAATTAGCCCAAGATTGAGAAACGAAGTTATGGTTGAACCGCCATCTATATAGGCATGTTTAAAGCCTTTACTTGCCAGCTCAGCCATTAAGTCTTGAATCTCACCAGCGTACATTTCCACTTTGCCTTGCAAGTTTTCAGGAGGTTCGCTGACTGAATGACTAAGCACGACAATATGAAGGTCACCATAGGGCCACTGGTCAGGCGCTAAATTCATCCCCGAGATAACGTCCATGCACTTACGCCCCATCACCATACAATCAGAGTTAAGCTCAAGTCTGGTGTATGGGAGGAGGTAGGAAGGGTGGCGTATCCTGTTGGTTGATCACGACCAAGATCTCAACCAACACGAGTGGATACGCCATGACCGATTCTACCCTCCGGGCTCTT
>Ga0208300_100091_pt1 | contig 99510 bp, 94 predicted proteins | sample 23_taG_FD_184096 | JGI IMG/M metagenome (GOLD analysis project Ga0208300, IMG submission 184096) | Marine viral communities from Cariaco Basin, Caribbean Sea - 23_WHOI_OMZ (SPAdes) (version 2) | ecosystem: Environmental > Aquatic > Marine > Oceanic | place: Caribbean Sea: Cariaco Basin...
CGACCTACAAAGACACATTTCGAAGCCTCACACAAACCCCGTAGGTCGGATTAGGCGAAGCCGTAATCCGACATGATTGTTTCCGGACACAAAAAAACGGCTCCCGCGGGAGCCGTTTTTGGAGCGCTTCAGAAAAGCTTAGTGAGCGTGACCGTGCTCTTGCTCTTCGTCAGTCGCCTCGCGGGTCTCTACCACTTCTACGTCGAAGTGCAGAGTCTGTCCGGCGAGCGGGTGGTTGGCATCGATGGTAACGGTCTCGTCACCAACTTCAACCACGCGAACAACCTGGGGACCGCCCGGAGTCTGCGCCTGGAACTGCATGCCCGGCTCGATGGTATCGACACCTTCAAATGCAGAGCGCGGGACCGGCTGAACCAGCTCTTCGTTAACTTCGCCGTAGCCTTCAGCGGGCTCTACAGATACCTTGACCTGATCGCCTGCATCTTTTTCATTCAGTGCACTTTCGAGTCCACCGATAATGTTCTGTGCACCTTCCAGATAAGACAGAGGCTCACGACCTTCTACACGGGAGGAGTCAAGCTGCTCTCCCTGATCGTTGGTGAGCGTGTAATGGATGGTGACAACACGAGGTTGGGCCATGTGATCTCCTTGCGTGTCGCAATGACTGTTTAATTGATTTAGGCAATCGAAAGTGATCGTGAACAGCCAGACTGCACAGAGGGACTAACGACCACCGGGCCTCGTTAGAGAGCCAGGCTCATAACAAGTATGAAAACACAGTTTAACAACTGAGCTAATGCGTTTTCTACCGTAATTCTGGGGGCATGGTATGGGTTTTCAACCGTTCTGGCCGATTTTGTAAAAAATTCCCTGGCTGAACACACCCAATTCGGGGTGACCGTTTTCGTTTCGCTCCACCACATGTTCCGCCAGGTCGTAATAGGCGGCGGTCACCAGCCGGGCTTCAACGCCGTGGCGTACTTTCACAACCGGGCGGGGCTCATCCGAGCCCGGATAGGTTCCCACCTCCAATGGGTGGTCCGGGCCGATCTCCAGAGATTCCCCCACGTTGGTGGTCAGCGACAAGACCTGTTGGTCGCCCTCGCCCGTCACCTGCAGGGAATGGGCGAGCAAGGGCGTGTCTTCCACCTGGATCCGCCACTTCTCCACCGGCGTTACCAGGTAGTAGTGGCCATCCTCCTCGCGGCGAAGAATGGTGGAGAAAAGCCGTACAATGGCTTCTCGAGCCAGGGGTTCGCCCTTGAAGATCCACTGGCCATCCCGGCTGATCCGAAGATCCATGTCACCGGACAGCTCAGGGTGCCACTGATCCAGGGGCGGATGACCGGGGTTCTTCACGGTTTTCTCGACCTGTTTTGCAAGATTTTCCGGATTCGTGCTCATTACGGTGGCTCCCGGTGCGCAGAATTACAACCCGCGCATCCATTCGGCCCGCAGTGGCGCGGCGCCGGGGTTGGTGATCGCAAGATTTACCTGGTCCAGCATTTTCTGTTTGTCGCGCCCCAAGGTGCCCTTGAGTACCAGGTAGTTGGAGGCGTGGTCACTGCGGAAGATAGTTTTGTCCAGTTCCAGATGCTCCAGGAACAGGCGGATTTCCTCAAAGAGCCCTTGCTGGGAAAGCGGGATAAAGTCATCACCAAACCCTTCCCGGAAACGCTCCTCACCCTGAGGAAAACTTACGACCAGTGTCGACAGAAAGTCCGGCTGGGTTTCATTGCACAACGTGGCGGTATTAATGGCGTGTTGGCGGGACAGATTCTCCCCACCCAGCCCGTTGAGAACCATCACCGAACTGGTCAGCCCCGCTTCCCGGATTTTAAGCAGCGCTGAGCGAGTGGATTCCCAGGTCTCGCCTTTGTTGACCCGGCGCAGGACTTCGTCATCGCCGGATTCCATGCCCACATAGAGAATCTGGAGGCCCGCTTCCTTCAATTGGGCGAGTTCTTCAACGGTCTTTTTCGCCAGGTTGCGAGGCAGGCAGTAACTGGAAACACGCTGAAGGTCCGGAAAAGCCTCCCGGAGCTGACCCAGAATCTCCAGCAGGCGGCGTGTCGGCAGCACCATGGCGTCGCCGTCCGCCAGGAACACGCGGCGCACGCCACCCAGGCTGCGCGCGGCGTTCTCAATATCCTGGAGCACGTCGTCAGGCTTGCGGGCCCGGAACTTCTTCTGGGGCTGGGTGTACATCTCACAGAAAGTGCACTTGTTCCAGGAGCAGCCGTTGGTTACCGGCAGGATCAGCGACTTGGCTTCGCTGGGGGGCCGGAATACCGGCTCGACGTAGTCAATCGGGAAGCTGTACATAGTCTGGCTCGATTCGTCTGAATGCAATTGTCGGTATTCGGAGTATCAGGGCAAAAACTGCGCTTTCAAGTCTGCGCAACCGGGGCCAACGACCGGCATATCCAGCATCACTGCCTGGGAAGTCATGAACGGTATGCCCCGGCGGTGGGCATCCACCAGCAACGTGGCGAGGCTGCCAACCAGCGGCATGTGGGAGACAATCAGCAGCGGCGATTCGTGTTGGTCGATCAAGGCATCAAGGCACTCCCCGGGGTCATCGTCCGGGGTGATGAACATTTTCTCTTCGACCGGGCAATTAAGAATCTCGGAGACAATGGCCGCGGTTTGCCGGGCTCGCACATAGGGACTGCTCCAGACCAGCTTGGGGCGCCAGGGCGATTCAGCCATCTGGGCCGCCACCTCCGCAACACCCAATCGACCGGATTCGGTCAGCTCACGCTCCTGATCCAGCGTGTGCCAGCCGGCTTCCCCGTGGCGCATGATGAGCAATTGCAAAGGCGACCTCCGCGATGTGGCTGACTACTGGGTTATGGTGCGGGGCAGAATGAATTCCACGTCGGAATTCTGCACTGACATCATCAGGCTGTTAATGACCGCCTTGATGGATGCGTTGTCATAGAGAATCTCGTAAAGCCCGCGCACCAGCGGCATGTAGATGCCAATGGATTCGGCTTTTTCTTTCACCAGCTTCAGGGTGTAGATGCCCTCGGCCACCTGGCCCAGCTCCGCGACGGCATCGTCCAGCTGCTTGCCCTGCCCGACCGCATAGCCGACCCGATAGTTCCGGCTCTTGGAGGAGGTGCAGGTGACAATCAGATCACCGACACCGGCCAGGCCCATGAAGGTCATGGGGTTGGCGCCCATGCTCACGGCAAACCGGCTCATTTCCGCCAGCCCTCGGGTGATCAGCATGGCCTTGGCGTTCTCCCCCATCTCCAGAGCGGACGCCAGACCGGCGACAATGGCATAGATGTTCTTGAGCGCCCCCGCCAGCTCCACGCCATAGATGTCCACATTGGCGTAAACCCGGAAATACTCGCAGCCCAGAAGCTCCTGAACGGTTCGGCGCACATCCGGATCCTTGGCGGCAATCACAGTGGCGGTCAGATCCCGGTTGACAATCTCGGCGGCCAGATTGGGACCACTGAGGACGCCGATGCGGCAGCGCGGAATCTCCTCCTGGAGGATCTCGCTCATCAGCTTGAAGCCGTGTTCCTCAATGCCCTTGGTCAGGCTGACAACAATCTGCTCGTCGCGGAATTTGTCACTGTGCTCGCGGATCACGTTCCGGAAGGCTTTGCTGGGGATGGCAACCAGGACGATCTCAGCCTTGCCGACAGCATCTGCAAGGTCGGTTGTGGGCTGTATATCGCCGGTCAGTTCGATACCGGGCATATACCGGCTGTTAATTCCGGTGGTTCGGATTTCCTCGGCCTGGGCATCACCCCGCATCCAGAAATGAACGCGGTGGCCGTTCTCCCCGAGTACTTTGGCCATGGCGGTCCCGAAACTGCCACCGCCAAGAACCGCTACTTCATGCACCGGACCGTTTGCCCCTCTGTCTTGAGGCGTTGTTTTGTCAGACATAGTTCTTCCATTATTTCAGATCAGGTGTGAAACCGGTTTGACGGGCGCTGCCGGCCCGGGATGTCAACCGGGCTCTTCACATTCCAGAGCGCGCACCAGATTCTTGAACTCTTCCCTGTTTCGTTTATTCAGACCCATCAGCACCTTGTGGGCATCAAGGACTTTGTCCCGAACCTGCTGTTCGCTGGCCCTGAGAACAGGTATCTCCTCAAGTTCTTCGATACGGGACGCGGGCTCGCGGACAATGATAAAAATCTTGTCGAACCCCATGGATGTGATTATGCGGGTTATGTCGGGATTGGTGGAAATCAGCGTTGGCAGGAAATGGCTTTGCTTCTGGGCCGCCATGGCAATCTTGGCCAGCAGGCCGAGCGTGGTGCTGTCGATGATCTCGGTCTCGGTGAGATCGACCACCACGGTCTTGAACTGGGGGTCCTGGGTTATGGACTCAACCAGATTGTCCAGCGTCGAACACAGGTTCAGCCGGATTTCCCCAATAAACTTCAGGACATATATGCCCTGTTTTTCAGCTTGCAGGATCTTGTAACCAGCCATGATTCACACTGCCACTAATTCGACGAGGTGTTGTCTGATTCCTCCATGGTATCAGTAACCGACACAATAGCGATATCGTCCGGCAACTCTGTGATCGCGTCGAGATCCAGAGCCTCGCTAAGAGATGCGATAGTGTGACGACCTCCCGATACGAGTTCAAGTAGTGTCCGCTCCTTTTCATCAAGACTTTTTTCCGGGATAACCTCGAGAATTCCGTCTGAAAACAACGTCAGATGAAACGGTTTGTTCAGGGGGACTTCATACACTTCCCATTCCGGCGTCTCGAACAGGCCTACCGGAAGACCGCTGCCTTCAAGGAAGGCCGTTTCGCCGCCCTCGAAAGACAGGATCGGCATCGGGAAATGCGCGCCTACCGCATACTCCAGATTACGTTTGCTGACGGAAATGATACCAACGAAGACGGTAACGTGTTTACCCAGGCCGGTATCAAGCAGTTCCGAATTGATGCGCTCGAGGAATCGGTCCGGGTAAAGAATGTCATCGCTGGAGCCCCGGCGCAGGTTGCGCTGAAGCCGGTTGGTCAGGTTTTTCAGCAGTACCGTAACGAAGGCTGAACTGGCGCCATGGCCGGAAACGTCGGCGATGTAGACCAGAACCTTGTCATCGGAAATGCGGAAGTAGTCGAGAAAGTCTCCGCTCAGATACAGCGAGGGTTTGATCAGATGGTCTATGTGCAGACCACTCATCACCTGCTCACGTTCCGGTAGCATCCGCAGCTGAACCTTGCGGCCGGCGCGCTGATCCGCCCGCAGTTCGGCGATACCGTCGCGCAGGTCCCGGTTGGCCTCTTCAAGCTCATGCCGGTAGAGCTGGTTGAGGCGGTTCACCCGGACCCGGTCGAACAGCTTCCCGATTACATCATCCAGTGCGCCCTTGTCATCATTGCAGGGCTTGAGAACAAAATCCGCAGCCCCTGCCCGCAAGGCACTGACCACGTCAGAACTGGAACTGCTGGTTGAACAGGCCACAATCGGGGTGAAGGTCTCGGCCTCTTCAAGCCGGTTGGCGAGATCCCGGATGGCCTCGGGCGACAGGTCTGCAAAGATGACGTCGGGAATGTTATCGTCGAACAGTGCCCTGGCGGCGGCGAGATCGGAATAGCCGGTAACGTAGAAGCCTCTCGCTTCCAGGTAACGGGCAAGATCTGTGCGAGCCTTTTCATCGGCATCAATAATAAGTATGCGCTCGGTGCGCGAAGTCATGGCGACTGCCCTAAACTACCAGCGATAAACGATAAATTGGCTTTGTTCAGCCTATTCTGGCACGCCCCTGTGATATAACAAGGCCAGTTTTCTGAATTTGGGAGATTCCTGCTGATGAGACGTGCCGTTAATGATCTACTCGGAGCCTATGACAAACTGATCATGGACCCGGTTCACGGCGGCATTCCGCTGTACCGGCACGAGATACAGGTTATTGACCATCCGCTGTTCCAGCGGCTGCGGAATATCTGCCAGAACGACATTCTGAGCCTGGTATTTCCCGGCGCCACGCACTCCCGTTTCCTGCACAGCATTGGTGTGATGCATGTGGGTACCCGGATGTTCCGGTCGATGATCGATGCCTACCTGAGGGAAAGACAGCTGAGCGAGCAGACCGATCTGAGCCTGAGCCAGCTCGACGCCATTGACTACCTGGCAAAAACCATCCGGCTTGGCTGCCTGCTCCATGACAGCGGCCACTCCAGCTTTTCCCACCAGTTTACCCAGGCCCGTCAGATTCGCGATCTGATGTCACGCCCGGAGCGTTTCCGGGATCTCTGGCGGGGCGTGGATTACTCCGCCTACCACGCGGAAGAACCCGGTGAACTGGAACACGAGCACTATTCCGTGCGGGTCGCCCATGAGGTGCTTTCGGCGGTGGACCTGGAAAGCGCGGGACTCCACGCCCGGGATGTTATCGGCATCATGGAGACAACAGCGGTCCGGCCCAGCGAGACCTTCTGCCGCCACGCCCGAACCTTCTGGGCCTTTATCGCAGGTGAAGACGCGGCCGCAGGCTCGCCCCTGAGCGACAACATTCCCGGCCTGGTAATGGATCTGCTCTCCTCTATTGTGTCCGGAGAGATTGATGCCGACCGCGCCGACTACATGCTGCGTGACGGTTTTCATTCTTCGGTGACCATTGGCGGGTTCAACCTGGACCACCTGTTAAGTAACCTGCGTTTCGGCTGGGATGTGTCCGAGCCCTGGCTCGGCCTCGCCATCACCCAGAAAGGGCTTGGGGCACTGGAAGATTTCGTTTACAGCCGCCACCAGATGTATCGCAAGGTCTATGCCCACAAAACAGCCCTGGGTTTTGACTGGCTCCTGCGTGAGGCCATTAATGAAGTGCTGGATGACCCGGACAATTTCGCGTGGGTGGATACCTGCTTGAGCGATATGACCTACTTTGCCGAGCTGACCGACAACTTTTTCTGGGAGGCGTTCCGGAAAGTGGCTCGGAAACACCCGAAAAGCTTTTCCTTCTGCATTGTAAACCGGGTCAAGCTGAACCATCTGGATACCCGCGAAGATCTCTCGGCGGCAGGCATTGAGCGACACAGCGCCTGGCTGGCGAAGGAACTGGAGCTGAACCCCACCCAGGTGGTGACCTGCTCCATGAAGGCGCGGTTTTCCAACATTCAGGACAATTTCAATGGCATCAAGGTACTGGTCCGGGAGCCAATCCACCGCTCGCGCTCACTAAGGAAGATTACTCATGTCAGTGCTTTCTTCAGCAAGTTCAGCGACGGCACCATCACCCATTTCTACACCCGTCCGGACGTAACGACTGGCAGCCAGGCCTCCCTCACCGAGTAGCGGACACTGCGTTGAGCTCAGCAACCAGACCGCAAGCGCTGTCGAATGCGCCCTCAACGCGGCCGCCGCTGAGCCAGTCGCCGGCCAGGCCGATGTTCCGGTCACCAAACCAGAGGTGGCCCGGCTGCTCGCCACCCTCGGATCGGGCATAAAGCCAGCGATGGGCCACGACGTCATCGGGCCCGGAATCGAACCCAGTTACCTCCCGGAAAGCCTCAACAAGCTGCTCAGCCACCTGTTCCGCTGGGCTGTCGACATGTTGTTCCGTCCATGCAGGGCTGGCGTGAATGACCCACCACTGGCCGGCGTCATTACGGCCCGGTTTGCTGGAATTGTTGGCGACCCAGAACAGTGCCGGATGCTGGCAGCGCATGCCTTCATGGTGGGGCCAGGGCGAGACCGGAAAATGCGCCGCCACGGCCCAGCATGGCAACACCCGCTGCACCGGCTCATCAAGCCTCGCAGCCAGATCATCCAGCCCACTGTCCGCCAGCAGCGCCCGCGCCTGAGCGGGGGGCGCGGTAATGATGACCTGGTCGAAATCGCCAAGGTGACGGGTTTCGGTATCGAAGAGTGACCATTGCTGGTCTTTACGGGCCAACTTCCCGACCCGGGTTTCGGTCACAACAGTGACATGTGCGGACAAGGCCCGGCTGATCGCAGTCATGCGCGGCATACCCACATATCGGGGTTCTTCGGGAAACGGTTCCCACTTATCGCTGGATAACTGGTATCCAAACCGGCCCTGCCAGGGAGCGATACACGTCTGGCCCGCAAACTTGCGAAGGAATGGCAGGAAATCGGGGTTTCTGGAGGTGAAGTACTGCGCCCCGATATCGGCGGACCCTCCGGGCACACGCTTGGCGGCAAGCCTTCCGCCAGGCCCACGACTTTTTTCGAATACGGTCACCTCGTAACCGAGCCCTGTCAGCTGGATCGCCGCCGTCAGACCTGCCAGGCCTGAACCGACTACCGCAACGTGACGTATAACAGATGAATCAAAGGTTTGATTAAACATGGTAGATGGTGCATCCAATTACGGTGGTCAAATCGTACAAACCAGCAAGTCTCAAGGTCGGTTGTTCTACCGATCGTGCGTTTTAAGTTCCATTTGAAAGAAAGGGCAATCAGGGTATGACCCGAGTGCAAAACTGGCTTACAAACATCCTGAGGTGGTTCGATTCCGACGCGGGTTCGGATCACATCGACACCACCTCCAGATCCTTTAACATGCTACGCGTGCTGCCCTTCATAGCGCTGCACCTTGCCTGCCTTCTGGCCCTTTACACAGGTGTCAGTGCGTTCGCATTGGGTTTCGCCTTCGCTTTTTTCCTGGTGCGCATGTTCGCGATAACCGGATTCTACCACCGTTACTTCGCGCACAAGACGTTCAAAACCAGCCGCCCTGCGCAGTTCGTGTTTGCCATTCTCGGCGCCAGTGCCGCCCAGCGTGGGCCTCTGTGGTGGGCGGCCCATCACCGCCACCACCACCAGCACTCCGATCAGGAGCAGGACCTGCACTCGCCGCACCAGGGCGGATTCTGGTGGTCTCACATGGGGTGGTTTACCTGTGATGCCGGCTTTGCCACAGACGAACGCAGAATCCGCGACTGGCTGAAGTTTCCCGAGCTCAAGCTGATTAACCGCTTCGACTCTCTGGTTCCGGCTCTCGCTGCGGCTGGCATCTATGGGCTCGGCGAAGCGCTCGCCGCCTGGGCCCCCGGGTTGGGAACCAACGGCCTGCAACTGCTGGTTTGGGGTTTCTTCATTTCCACCGTCGTGCTGTTCCATGCCACGGTTTCCATCAACTCCCTGTCACATGTGTGGGGCAAGCGGCGCTTCGATACCTCGGATGACAGCCGGAACAATTTCTGGCTGGCGCTGATCACCCTCGGCGAGGGCTGGCACAACAACCATCACCGGTGGCCCCAGTCTGTACGCCAGGGATTCCGCTGGTATGAAATAGACATTACCTGGTACGGCCTGTGGCTGATGTCAAAACTCGGAATTATCTGGGAGCTGAATCCGATTCCGCAGCATATTCAGGACGAAACACGCGAAATGGACAGAGTGAGGAGAAACAGGCAATGACAACCGCCTCTGTAATCGAAGTGGGTACGCGTAATCCGGCGGTTCCGGCAACCCTTGATAATTTCCGGGCGCTGTTCAATCGGCTCGACAAAGGCAATCTCGTTGAACTGTCCCGGGTTTACAGCGAGAACATCCGATTCCAGGATCCCCTGACAACCGTCACCGGACTGGACGAACTGACGCACTATTTCGCGGGCGCCTACGCCAACGTGATCGCCTGCCGGTTCGAATTCGGTGAAGCGGTTGTCCAGGGCGAATGTGCCGCAGTGCCCTGGGTCATGCACCTGCGCCATAAGCGAATCCGCAAAGGCCGAGAGGTGCAGGTTCAGGGCATCAGCCACCTGGAGATCCGGGACGGCATGGTGTGCTACCACCGCGATTACTTTGACGCAGGGGAAATGCTCTACGAAAACCTGCCAGTGGTTGGCAGGGTCATACGCTGGATCAAGGGTCAGGCAGGATGAGTGATCGACTTCAGGAAATCTCGAATATCTGGATTACCGGAGCCAGCTCCGGTATTGGCGAATCCGTTACCCGGGCTCTGGCTCGAGGCGGCCACCGGCTGGTCATTACCGGCAGGCGCAAGGGCGCGCTTGAAGAGCTTGCCTCCTTCGCCCCCGAACGCATTATCCCGGCGGCGGCAGACACCACCAGCAAGGAGGATCTCCAGGCGATCGCCGGATCGCTCGAGGATCATGGCGACCTGAATATGGTGATACTCAATGCTGGCACCTGTGAGTATCTGGAAATCGCCAACTACAGCAGTGACGTGATCGAAAAGAATATTCACACCAACGTGATTGGCACCGCACGCTGTCTGGACATCGCCCTGCCCGCCCTGCGCCGCAGCCGGGCGAAAGGTCAGCCGGCCACGCTGGTGATCGTCAGCTCCTCGGCCTGGTGGTTTCCCTTTGGTCGGGCCGAGGGCTATGGCGCATCCAAGGCGGCCCTCAGCTATTTCGCCCACGCCCTGCGGGCAGACCTGGCCGCCGAAGGCATTGATGTGGTGGTCGTCTCTCCGGGGTTTGTTAAAACACCGCTGACCGACCGCAACGATTTCCCGATGCCATTTCTGGTATCGGCCGAAGATGCCGCTGAACGGATTGTCAGCGGCCTGGCCCGCGGGCATAACGAAATCGCCTTCCCCAAGCGTTTCACCTGGATGCTGAAAGTACTTGGTGCCCTTCCCCGGCCGCTGATTGACCGAATGTCAGCGGCCATGGCCCGTAAAAGCAGAACCGAACAGGAAAACAATGGATGAGTAGTGATCGTCAGCGAATTGCTGTCGTCGGGGCCGGTGTTTCGGGCCTCACGGCGGCCTGGCTTCTGGCCGAAGAACACGAGGTTGAGGTTTTTGAAGCGGGCGACTATGCCGGCGGCCACACCAACACCGAACAGGTTGAGGCCGGTGGCCGCACCTGGCCGGTGAACACCGGTTTTATCGTGTTTAATGACTGGACCTACCCGAATTTCATCCGCTTGATGGAGCGACTGGGAGTGGCCTCGGAAGTCAGCGACATGAGTTTCAGCGTCGACTCCAGCAGCACTGGCCTGCAGTACAACGGCACCAGCCTGAACACCCTTTTCGCCCAACGGCGCAACCTGTTCAATCTGCCGTTTCTGAAGATGGTGCGGGAGATACTGCGCTTCAACAAGGAAACCCGGGCAGACCTTGAGGCCGGCACCATCAACAATCAGGAAACCCTGGGCGAATACCTGAACCGGAATGGCTATTCCCGTTACTTCCGGAATTACTACATTGTGCCCATGGGTGCCGCCATCTGGTCGGCGCCGGAGATTGTGCTGGAGCAGTTTCCGATCCGCTTTTTCCTTCAGTTCTTCAATAATCACGGCATGTTGTCGGTTGATGACCGACCCACCTGGCGGGTGATTTCAGGTGGCTCGGCCCAGTACGTCACGAAGATGATGGAACGTCTTGGTAAAACCACTCATCTCAACAGCCCGGTAGACAAGGTGGTGCGGGATGAAACCGGCGTTACCGTCTCGGTTAAAGGCCGGGATCACCGGTTCGACCAGGTGATTTTTGCCTGCCACAGTGACCAGGCGCTGGCCATGCTTGGAGACCCCACCGACCAGGAACGGGATGTGCTCGGAGCCATGGCCTACCAGAATAATGATGTGGTGCTTCACACCGACAGTTCGGTGCTGCCAGACAACCGACGGGCCTGGGCGGCCTGGAACTATTTCATCCCCACCCATAGCACCGAGCCGGTTTCCGTCACCTACAACATGAATATCCTGCAGAATTTCCACGACGCGCCGGAAACCTTCTGCGTGACCCTGAACCGGAGCCGCGACATAAATCCGGACAAAGTCATCAAACGTTTTGAATACGCGCATCCGGTATTCACCCTGGACGCAGTGGCTGCCCAGGAGCGCTATGAGGAAATTGGCAACCGGAATCGCACACACTACTGCGGTGCTTACTGGTTCAACGGATTTCACGAAGACGGTGTTCGCAGTGCGCTCAGAGTGACCCGCGCCTTCGGGGTGGAGCTTTGACCATGAACAGTCAGTGGCTGGAGGGTACGATCCGCCACAGGCGGAAGCACCCGGTGCAACACGAATTCAGCTACAGCACCGGCATGCTGGCCCTGGACACGGATGAGTGGAGCCAGGTTGCTGAGGTGAGCCCGTTGTTTTCCCTCGAGCGCCTCAACTGGGTGTCGCTGAAGCGTAAAGATTACTTTCGCCCGGACACTGAAGATCTTTCGATTGCTGTCAGGGATTACGTAGCGGAAGCCACCGGCTGGCGCCCGGACGGCGAGGTGGAGCTGATTACCCACCCTCGCTATTTTGGCTATGTGTTCAATCCGGTCAGTTTTTATTTCTGTTACCGGGCGGGAGATAAACCGGCTGACGGCGTGGTCCCACGGGTAATTGTTGCCCAGATCACCAATACGCCGTGGCACGACCGTCATGCCTACTGCCTGGAAACCACGGGCGCGGAACCCAACCAGGCGGGCTGGCGCACGGAACAGTTTGGTTTCAGCAAGCGCTTTCATGTGTCCCCGTTCAACGGCATGAACCAGCATTATGAGTGGACGTTCAGTTTCCGGGGCCCGGAGCTGCGAATCCATATGAACGTTCTGGAGGAAGGCCGAAAACATTTTGATGCCACCCTGGTAGTCCAACGTACCCCTCTCACTCGTAAAGATCTCCACAGAAGTCTTCGGAAGTTTCCACTTGAGGCGTTCAAGGTTGTGGCAGGCATCTACTGGCATGCCCTTCGCCTAAAGCTCAAGGGCGCACCGTTTTATACCCACCCCGACAAACTTTCCGAAGGCGATACCGCCTACCGCCGTGGGCATGATGATTCGGGGCTGGATGTCACCAGCCCTGCCAGCACTGAAAGCAACGACAAGACTCGTGGAAGGGTACGCTCATGGAGAACCTGAATACTTCGGTGGATAGCGCCTCAACCGGCTCAAGCACTGCGCCGGTGCTCAGCCGGGTTGCCAGAAGCCTGGTGATACAACAGCTCCGGTTGCTGGGTGAAGGCCAGCTGACAGTCCGCGAAACCGGCTTTGAGGATCTTGTGTTCGGTGATGGCAATACCCAGTACCAGCCTGCCGAACTGATTGTCCATGATCACAGCACCTGGCGGGACTTGCTGACCGGCGGTAGCGTGGGTGCCGCCGAGGCTTATGTGGCCGGTGACTGGTCGACACCCGATCTGGTCGCCCTGCTGCGGTTCTTTACCCGCAACGTAGACCGAATGAACGAATTCGAGGATCGGTTCAGCTGGATCACCAAGCCCGCGCTGAAGGGGTTGCACTGGCTGAACCGCAATACCAAAGAGGGTTCCCGAAAAAACATCAGCGCCCACTACGATCTGGGCAATGACCTGTTCGAGACCTTTCTGGACCCGACCATGATGTACTCGTCGGCCATCTACCCGAGCCCAGAATCGACCCTGGCAAAGGCGTCGGTACACAAGCTGGACACCATCTGCCGGAAGCTGGATCTCCAACCCGGCGACAGGGTGATTGAAATCGGCACCGGCTGGGGCGGCTTTGCCATCCATGCCGCCAAGCACTACGGCTGTCACGTGACCACCACGACCATTTCCAGGGAACAGCTGGAGCTGGCAAAGGAACGGGTCAGGCAGGAAGGGCTGGAAGGACGCATTACGCTGCTGTTCGACGATTACCGGGACCTTGAGGGCCAGTTCGACAAGTTGGTTTCCATCGAAATGATCGAGGCCGTCGGCCCCCAGTTCCTGGACAGCTATTTCTCCCAGATAAACACGTTACTGAAGCCGGATGGCCTGGCCCTGGTGCAGGCGATCAACATGCCGGAACAGCGGTATGATCGTGCCCTGAAGAACGTGGATTTTATTCAGCGGTTCATCTTCCCGGGTAGCTTCATCCCCTCCTTCGGGGCGATCCTCGAGTCGGTTCGAAAGCAGAGTAACATGGTGCTGACCCATGTCGAGGACACCGGGTTCCATTACGCCCGCACCCTGCATGACTGGTGCGAGCGATTCATGGCCCAGCGCGACCGCCTTGAATCCATGGGTTATGACGCGGCGTTCAGGCGCCTGTGGCATTTTTACTTTGCCTACTGTGAGGCCGGCTTCAGCGAACGCGCCATCGGCGTGGCCCAGCTGGTGTTCGCCAAGCCCGGCAACAAGCGTGAGAACATACTGAGCGTATGATTAGGTCAGAAACTGCCCGTAACGTGCTTAACTTCCTGCTGTTTCAGGCAGGCTGGTTCGCCTGTGTGTTCTATCCGGGGCTGATCGGGGCCGGGATAGTGGTGGTCTTCCTCGTCCTGCATTTTGTACTGGTCAGTCAGCACCGGATCACCGAACTCCAGTTCATCGGCCTCGGAACCGTGGCGGGGGCTGTACTGGATGGCATCTGGTTCAATACCGGCATTCTGGAGGCCGGCACCGGTGAGGTACTTCTGACACCGCCCTGGCTGGTCGCTATCTGGGCCATATTCATGACCACTCTCAGCCATTCGCTGGGCTGGATCGGCAGGAAGCCCTGGCTGCCGTTCGTGCTGGCACCGATCGCCGGTCCATTCGCTTACTGGTCCGCCAGTCAGTTGGGAGCGGTCGAGTTGCCCGAGCTTGTACCGTCATTGATTGCCCTGGGATTTGGCTGGCTGGTAATCTTTCCGTTACTGCTGTTTACCCGCAAATCCCTGTATCCGGAGCTGGTCCGATGATGAAAATGGCGCCCGGACTTGCCGCCTCTCTGCTTCTGGCATCCATGCCGGTATTGGCACAGGATTATGCGTTTACCGGCACAGCGACAGACCTTGACGGCAAAGTCCTCTACGAAGAGCAACACAGCATTGATGGCACCTGCCAGGATGGCGCGTTTCGCCCGCAACAGCACCGGGTGGATTATCGAAAACCGGATGCCGGCAGTAACTTCGCCTGGAAGGAGCTTGACTATAGCGCTTCCGTCATCCGCCCCCTTGTGCATTTTGTTCAGCCGGGCTTTGATGAGGCCCTGAAAATACGATACCCGGATCCCGGCACCCTGATCGTTAACTGGGACACTCCGTCTGGTGGCTCAAAGCGGTTCGAGGTGGAGTATCCGAACAATACGGTGGTGGATTCAGGATTTGTTCACCTGGTGCGCCAGAACTGGAAGCGTGTGGTGGCCGGGGACTCTGTCACGTTCCGGTTTCTGGCGCCGACACGGGGTGAGCACTACGGGTTCGTGCTGGAAACGACCACAAGCGATGAAGTCCAGGCCGATCATGTCATGCAGATTCGCCCAACCGGCTTTGTGGTCGGATTTCTGGTCGACCCGATTGTGCTCGGCTTCAACGACAGGGGCGCTCTCACGGATTATTACGGCCTGACCAATATCCGGAAAAATCAGGACAGCAATTACAGGGCCCACATCCGCTACACCATCAATACCTACCCGGATTGTGAACTGACTCCCTGAATCTGTCGCCCCTGCCAAGGCAGTACCGGGCGCCCAGTATGATAAACTCCGCCGGGAACCAACGCCGGAGAGTTTTTTGTAATGATGTTCGTCTCGTTCAACGTCAACAGTATCCGCACCCGCCTGCACCAGCTTGAGGCCGTCATTGAGGCCCTTGCCCCCGATTTTATCGGCCTCCAGGAAACCAAGGTTCAGGACCACGACTTTCCGGTCGAGGCGATCCGGGAGCTTGGCTACCACGTGCATTTCCACGGTCAGAAAACCCACTACGGCGTTGCCCTGCTCTCAAAGGCGGAGCCGGAAGAGGTTGTCAAAGGCTACCCCTGGGACGGTGAGGATTCCCAGCGCCGGCTGATTACCGGCCATTTCACCGTCAATGGTGAAAAACTGACGGTGATTAACGGCTATTTTCCCCAGGGCGAAAGCCGTGACCACCCGGTGAAGTTCCCGGCCAAGGAAAAGTTCTACGCCGACCTGATGCGCTACCTGGACGAGCTGAGGAAAGCCGGCGGCCATGTGGTGGTCATGGGTGATATGAACATCTCCCCAACCGACAAGGACATTGGTATCGGCGCGGACAACGCCAAACGCTGGCTGCGGACCGGCAAATGCTCTTTCCTTCCGGAGGAACGGGAATGGCTGGAACAGGTCGAGTCGCGGGGTTATACCGATGTGTTCCGTCACCTGCACCCGGATGAGGCGGATACCTTCAGCTGGTTTGACTACCGCAGCAAGGGATTTGAGCGCGACCCCAAGCGGGGCCTCAGGATCGATCTGATCATGGCCAGCGACAGCCTGCTGCCGAAAGCCCGGGAAGCGGGTGTTTCCTACGACATCCGCGCCATGGAACGGCCGTCAGACCACTGCCCGGTCTGGGCGAGCTTCGAGCTCTAGGGGCTGGCCCGGCGCGATATGAAAAAAATCAAAACCCGCGACCGTATTCTGCAGACCAGCCTGGCGCTGTTTAACAGCGTCGGCGAGCCCAATGTCACCACCCTGCTGATCTCCGACGAGATGGACATCAGCCCGGGCAACCTCTACTACCATTTCAAGAGCAAGGGCGACATTGTCGAGGAGCTTTTCGACCAGTACGAGCACGACATGGTGGATCTGCTGGCGGTTCCCGGAGATGCGGAGATTAGCCTGGACCAGCTGGGTTTCTTTCTGCATTTGCTGTTCGAGACCGTGGCCCGCTACCGGTTTCTCTACCAGGATCTGGTGAACGTGCTGTCCCGGTACGATCAACTGCAGGTTCGGTTCAAGCGAATCCAGAAGAAAAAAATGGTGGCTTTCAGAACCATTTGCGAAAGTTTCCGGCGCCAGGGGATCATGGCAGTCGAAACGGAAGATCTTGAGTCATTGTGTGAACAGTTAACGCTAACTGCCTGTTACTGGAGTGCTTTCGACACACTCTCTCACCTGAGCGATCGGGAGTCGGTTGATCCGGGCCGCGGTGTCTACCAGATGATGCACCTGATCCTTCCCTACCTGGCACCCGACGATCGGGAAGAAGCCCGGCTGATGAGCCGGGATTATCTCTGAGCGCTAACGCTATTCCTCTTCATCGTCACCGGCACGATTGCGCAGGCGGGCCAGTTCGGATTCGAGAGCCTCGATACGGCGCTCCAGTGACTCAATCTCTTCCCGGCGGTGAATGCCCAACCGCCTGAGGGCCCCGGACACCCGCTCGTCAAACAGATGCTCCAGCCGGTCCCAGGTACCGGTCGCACGCTCACGAACATTCTCAACGCGGTCCTCAACGGATTTGATCCGCTTTTCCACCACGCCCCGGGTTCTATTCTCCAGCTGCTCACCTTCCTGAACGAGACGATCAAAAAAGCGGCCGGTATCCTCTTCGGCCTTGGTGTAGGCGCCAAGACCCGCCAACCAGATCTGACGGGCAGAATCCTTGATCTTTGCCGCCAGTTGCGGATCATTTTCCGGCTTATTGTCGTTCTCTTCAGACATGTAACAACCTCGGGGTGCAGATATCGCTTCAGAAACCCTATTGTATTACAGCTTTGGCGGGATTTCAGTCGGCCTGGAAACCGCACAGTGACAGGCCGCAGTATAAAGACGTCTCCGATATGAAAAAATGTTTTCAAACGAAAGCGGCTCTCACTTGAAGTGTTCAAAATATAGTCAATACTTCCCAATACCGGCGTCCCTGCTGATGCCGGTTTGTCTGGAAGTCTTTCATGGATACTACTCGCACGCCTCTGCCCGGCATCCCTGCCGGGCTTTTTTTTTGGTATTATTGCCCCAAGATATATGCTTATTCCAAAATCGATGGGCGTCACATTGGGAGTATCAAATGATAGAAATTGCATGGAATAATTTCACCCCCTGGTCAGCGCTGGCGGGTGGCATTCTGGTGGGCATCGCCGCAGCCAGCTTTCTGCTTCTCAACGGCCGTATCGCCGGGATCAGCGGAATCCTGGGCGGCCTTCTCGCGCCGGCAAATGGCGATATTGCCTGGCGGGTAGCGTTCCTGGCCGGGCTCATCGGTGCCCCGGCAGTCTGGTTGCTGGCAACAGAGCTTCCTGCCATTGAAATAAAGGCCGGTTACCCGGCTCTGATTATTGCCGGGCTGCTTGTTGGTATCGGTACCCGTTACGGCTCCGGCTGCACCAGTGGTCACGGCGTATGTGGCCTGTCCCGGCTTTCATTGCGCTCACTGGTGGCCACGCTCAGCTTTATGGCTGCCGGGTTTGGCACTGTCTATGTTATCCGTCATCTTCTGGGAGTCTGATGCCATGAAATTTTCCCTAGCGTCCCTGTTCGCAGGTCTTGTGTTCGGATTGGGCCTGCTGGTTTCCGGTATGGCAAATCCCGAGAAAGTACTCGGCTTCCTCGATATCGCCGGCCTTTGGGATCCGTCACTGGCCTTTGTGATGGCCGGCGCCATCATGGTGGGTGTGGTCGCCTTTGCCGTCGCCCGTAAACGCACCCTTTCGTTTCGCGGTTTCCACATGAAAATGCCATCGAGCACCCACATCGACAAACGGCTGGTGCTTGGCGGTCTCATGTTCGGTGTTGGCTGGGGTATTGCGGGCTTTTGCCCCGGACCAGGACTGGTTGCTCTCGGAGCCGGGGAAGCCAAGGCTGCGGTGTTTGTGGCCGCCATGGTCGCCGGAATGGGCATTTTCGAAGTGATCGAGCGCAAGCGCGCGAAAGCATAAGTATTTTCTGTTAATTTCCCTGCCGCCACTCTGACACAGCCCGGTGGCTGTGCGATCATGGCGGCAGCTCCACTACCCGACCCGGAGACGACATCCATGGATATCAGAAAGATTGACGACAACATTTCGGTAGCGCCCCAGATTTCCGTTGAAGACGTGGCAGAAGCCGCAAAGCTGGGCTTCCGTACCCTGGTGGCAAACCGCCCGGATCATGAAGAGCCCGGCCAGCCGGCAATGGCCGATATTGAAGCCGCCGCGCGGGAACAGGGCCTTGAGTGGGTGTATATGCCGGTGGAGTCCGGAAACATCACCGATGAAGATGTAAACCGCTTTGCACCAATGATCCAGGACGCTGAAAAACCCGTACTGGCATTCTGCCGCTCCGGAACCCGCTGCACCGTTCTCTGGGCACTGAGCGCGGCCCGAAATACGTCAGCCAATGAAATCTTTACCAAGGCCCGCAACGCCGGTTATGACATTTCCGGCCTTGCGCCCCGGATGGCACAGCAGGCCAACGACAAAGGCTGACGCCCCAACTGCCTAATCAACCTTCAGGATCACCGCATGCAGTACAAAGGTTCAGAGAATTTCAGCCACAATCAGTCTGACCGGCTGGGAGTGCTGGTCACCAACCTGGGCACCCCGGACGCACCGACAACCTCCGCGCTCCGTCGTTATCTGGCTGAATTTCTCTGGGACCCCCGGGTGGTGGAGCTACCCCGCCCGCTCTGGTGGCTGATCCTGCACGGGGTCATCCTGCGCATTCGCCCCAAACGCAGTGCAAAAGCGTATTCCGGCGTCTGGCAACCGGAGGGCTCTCCCCTCTTGCTGCACACCGCAAAGCAGGCTGAGGGCATCCGTGAGGCGCTCAAGCGCAAGTATGGCCCCAATATCGTGGTTGGCTTTGCCATGCGCTACGGCAACCCCTCGATTTCCCGGGTTCTGGATGAAATGCAGGAACAGCGGGTGCGGAAACTGCTGGTTCTGCCGTTGTATCCGCAATATTCCGCGTCCACCTCCGCATCCACCTTCGATGCCATCGCCAAAGATTTCACCAAACGTCGCTGGCTGCCGGATTTCCGGTTTATCTCCCAGTACCCGGACTATCCGCCCTATATTGAAGCGATGGCACGCCATATCGAAGCTCACTGGGCGAACCATGGGCGCAATCAGAAGCTGGTGTTTTCCTACCACGGAGTGCCGCTCAAGTACCTGACCAAAGGTGATCCGTACCACTGTGAGTGCCACAAAACCTCGCGGCTGCTGGCGGAACGGCTTGGCCTGAGCAAAGAAGACTACATAACCACCTTCCAGTCCCGGTTTGGTAAGGAAGAGTGGCTCAAGCCCTACACCGATGAGACCCTGAAGTCCCTGCCGGGCAAAGGCGTTAAATCCGTTGACGTGTTCTGCCCCGGTTTCTCATCGGACTGCCTGGAAACCATTGAGGAAATTGACGAGGAAAACCGCGAGTACTTCATGGAGGCTGGCGGCGAAGGGTTCAGCTATATCACTGCGCTGAATGCCACGCCCGGGCACATCGAAGCCCTGGTGAAGCTGATCGAAGAGAACCTGGAAGGCTGGCAGGTGCCGAAAAACGAGCCCGAGGCCCTGGCCGCACGCCAGCAAAGAGCCGACGAGCAAAAAGAAATGATTTATACGGGCCGGGACCTCTGACCCGGCCGGGGTTCTGAACCGGCGCCGTTTCAGTTGCCCCGGTTCTCCTTGTTCCCGCTATCCACGCCCTCATCTTCCGAAAGGTCCGGCACAGACTGACAGAACGTGCAGTCCTCGGTGTCGACCGCTGCACCGCCTGTCTCCACGTACCGGACTTTATGGTTGGCCTTCCCGCGATTTGCAGATACCGAAAACTTCCTGTTCCGGCGTTCGGAGGCAGTGGCTTCAGCTGGCCGGGAATTCTGTAAATCGGTCATAGCAACCCCCTTGCGATATCAATATCCCGATAATGAGGTTAACCGAAAATGAAACCAAGTAGGGACAATCACTGGGAAGCAACGTATATCGGTGCTTAGCGAAGAAGGGAGAGGAAAAAATGGCGGTGGGCCAGGGATTCGAACCCCGGGAAGGCTACTAACCTTCGGCGGTTTTCAAGACCGCTGCATTCAGCCACTCTGCCAGCCCACCGTTTTTTCCATTACTGCCGTTGCGACAGCGGTGAGCATGATACCGGAATTGCCTGTGCTGTCAACGCTCTGCATAAAACCCGCCGCATTTTTCAACATTAACGGTTTTTAATGGAATCCGGGAACCAGTTTCGTGTCGTAAATGATTGAAAGTTGCGTAACTGACACTATGATGTGAGACAGTATCCAGTCGTTATAAACGGAGATGACAATGGAAGACAAACGATTCGGCGTTCAGAACTCTCAGGGGGCCTATTCCGCTCCCCAGTCCGAGCGTGCGACTACAGGAATCAGCGCTGATGCGATGAAGGTGTTACGCAACACCTACATGCTTCTGGGCATGACCCTGGCTTTCTCAGCGCTCACAGCGTTCCTCAACATGAACGGAACCCATCCAGGCTTCCTGATCACCATTGTGGGATACATTGGTCTGCTGTTTGCGACCTATAAACTCAAGAACAGCCCCTGGGGCATTGTCACCACCTTTGCCCTCACCGGCTTCATGGGCTATACCCTGGGCCCGATCATCGGCGCGTTCATTGCTGCCGGTGCTTCCCAGATTGTCGCCCAGGCGCTGACTCTGACGGCTGTCGCCTTTGTTGGTCTGTCCGCTACCGCGATCATCACCAAGAAAGACTTCAGCTTCATGTCCAGCTTCCTGACCGCCGGTGCGTTCGTTCTGATCGGCGCCATGCTGCTGGCCTTCCTGATGGAGAGCTCTGCCTTGCATCTGGCGGTGTCCGCTGGCTTCACCATCTTTGCGTCCATCATGATCCTGTTTGAGACCAGCCAGATCATCAAGGGTGGCGAGCGTAACTATGTGATCGCCACCGTGGGTCTGTATGTGTCCATCTACAACCTGTTCGTCAGCCTGCTGCACCTGCTGTCTGCGTTCAGTGGCGACGATTGATACCAGGCTGAATCAGCCGCTTCAAAACCCCGGCAGTTGCCGGGGTTTTTGCTTTAGGTACACTGAAAGCTTCAGCAGCCTATCGGACTTAAGTGATCGTCACGAGCAAGGTGGGAAAATGAGCGCAAATTTTCTGGATTTTGAGGCGCATAGTGGTTCTATGCAACGAAAAAGCCGGGGGATTTGAGCCATTTTCCCACCGGCGCAGTAGATTAATCTTAAGTCCGACAGGCTGCTAGCGTCCATAACCAGGAACGAACCGGAATCATGTCCGACAGATCTGAAGCCTTTACCCTGGTCATTACCGGCGCCCCCTATTCGTCGCAGGCGCCCCAGACGGCGCTGGGCTTTGCCAGAGCGGCGGTAGAGGCCGGCCACCGGATCGACCGGATCTTTCTTTATGGCGACGGCGTGCATCTGGCCTCGGCCCTGTGCTCCCCACCGTCTGACGAGACCCATTGGCCAAAAATCTGGGCGCAGTTTCTACAGGAAAACCGCATCCCGGGCATTGCCTGCATCGCGTCTGCGTTGCGCCGCGGGCTGGTCAACGACGCCGAGCAGAAACGCTACGAACTGCCGGCAGCCAATCTGCTTGCGCCGTTCGAAATTGCCGGACTGGGAGAATGGGTCGAGGGCCGGATGAGATCAACACGAACACTCTATTTCCACGCCGGAGGCTGACCATGAGCACCCTGATCATGATTGACCAGCCAGCCTACGGCGCCTGGAGCGGGCGCGAAGCCCTGGATATGGCATTCTCACTGGCAGCCTTCGACCAGGCCGCGTCCTTACTGTTCACCGGCGCCGGTGTCACCTGGTTGAAGCGTGCGCAGGATCCCGGTGAAATTTCCCAGAAATCGGTGGAGAAGAACCTTTCGGCAGCCCCGATATTCGGTATTGAGGCGATCCTCGCAGACCGTTCAGCCTGTGAAAAGTACGGGCTTGACGAGAACGCCCTGATCAGCGGCGTAAAACTGGTGGATGCCAATGAAGCCCTGCTCGGAAACTATGACCACGCCACCTTTGCAGGTTGAATGGAGATGAACTCAATCAAAACGCTGCACATTCTGAACAAGTCTCCGGAGCACCCGAGGGCCGCGCAATGCCTGGCCGCGCTATCCGAAGCAGATACCCTGCTGTTGATCGAGAATGGCACTCTGCTGCTCGCTACGGCTGACCTACCCCCAAGGTGCAGAGTATTCGCGCTTTCACCGGATGTTGTCGGCCGAGGCCTTCAGGACGCCCCCGGCGAAGCGACGATCGTCGGATTCGATGATATGGTGTCGCTTTCACTGCAGGCCCAGAGAGTCATCAGTTGGTAAACCATGACACAACCCACACTACCGGAACGCAATAACGAAGGATTTCTGGAGGATGCCCACGCCTGGACCGAAGAGGTTGCCGTGGCCATTGCTGCCGAGGACGACATCGCCTTGAGCAAAAACCACTGGGAAATCCTGACGTTCCTTCGCGCTTTTTATCACGAGCATGAGATGTCGCCACCGTCCAACCGGTTGTTCGTGAAGGCTGTGAAGGAAGCGCTGGGCGAGGATAAGGGCAACAGCATCTACCTGATGCAGCTGTTTCCCGGCACACCGGCCAAAACCGCCTGCCGGATCGCCGGGTTACCCCGGCCGACTAACTGTCTTTAGGCTGATCCGAGGGCCTGGCTGGCTTTTCCTGCTTGTTCCGTTCAAGGTCCGCCGCGGTTCCCAGGAAGCTGCTCAGGCCGTTTTCAAACAGTCCGGAACCGAACTTCAGGAACTGGCGCGTTGATTCTTTTACAGTGCCATCCAGAGCGCTCTCGGGCAGCTCTCGCAGTGTGTCTGCCACGCCTTTCTTCACGCCCCGCGTGACCGCCGGTTCAATTTCCCGGGTTGCCTCAACGAGCTCGGAGACCCTGGCGTCCAGGTACGGGCGCACGACAAAACACCAGAAACCCCAAAGAGTCAGCAGCACGGCAGCCGCTGTTACAAGAGCCTGAACGGTAAACGTTGCCCACAAAGGCATGGTCTTCCTCCTTGTGCGCCCTCGAAGGGACCTGGCGCACTTTGCCTAGAATGTCAGGTAGGTCAATGACAGAAACTGCAAGAGCCCTGCCAGACCGCCGAAAATACCGCCCACCATCATCAGCTGAATCTCTTCCTCCCGAAATGCCGGGCGCAGTATGTCCTGAAATTCAGAGGGTTGCAGGGCCTTCATCTGGCCAGAGAGCACCTTCGCCACGATCGGTGCCCGTTCACGGTTAAAGGCCGGATCGCTGAATACATCGTGGGTTGCAAGCACCGCTTTCTGATTCATGGCTTTTTTCAGTTCCGTGTACCCGGTCATTCCCACCGTGACTTGGGCGGTAAGTTTCATAATGACCGAGTTGTCCAGCAAAGGCCGCAGGTGTTTCTGAATGATAGCTCGGGTCCGGTCGCCATGACTGCCGTTAATCATCGCGTCGGCCACCTTTTCCACGGTAATAAGCTCCTCTGCCACCAGTTTCGCCCAGACATCGCTGATTTCCGGCTGGCGACGGAGAAACAGTCCCTGGAATTTCCAGAACAGAAACCGCCGGGGCTTCAAAGGCGCAAAAATCAGGTTGATGGCAATCCAGTTGGTAATAAAGCCAACGACAAAGCCCCCGAGCGGTAACAGCCAGGGCTCGGGATACCGTGACCACAGCGGCACCAGGAACACGCCGAGCAAGCCGCCAATGATGGCGCCCCGGTTGATCACTGAGCGGAGTTCAACCGCACCGGCCTGCCTGAAGATACGGTTCATCAGGTCCGGGTGGCTCTTCAGTTCCCGGCTCAGCAGCGCCTTGAGATCCACCAGTTCATCGAGATCGTCCCCGAAATCCTCCACCAGGTCTTCAATTCGGGACGGTAGTTGCTCCCTGGCCCATTGGTAGATCCGGTTTTTGAGAAATACCGGCAGATTGTCCCAGAGCACAGGCTGGATTTCATACATGACCTCATCAATGTACTCATCCATCCGGGGCGTTACCTGTGAGATAACCTGCTCGACAATGCGCTGGGGTTCAAGTTCCTGGTACACGGCGTTCAGGTCGCCAAACTGCTGCAAGGTCCTGTCAATGCAGATATGGGCCATTTTCTCGGCTTTGCGGGGGATAACACCCTGCCAGCCAATCAGGCCTACACCGATAAACTGGACGGGGTAAAAAGACATCTGGATTGCAAGCCAGTTGGTGAGCCAGCCAACCACGGCGGCCATCAGTGGCAAGGACAGTAACGCAACGTCGAACAAGTTTGACCCCGGTTTGCGAGTGGAATCCGTTTCAGCCGGTAATAATGCCGTTAGTCGTCACACAGAATAGTACCTGCGCGATGACTCTGTTTATACGACCAATGATGAACTAACTGAAATATAACAACATTGGCCGTGCAGCCATGGGGAGACGGGAATTGCGGCAGCCTGGAGAGGATACCGCAACCCGGGCGTTGCGGTATCTCGGGAGAGAGGCTTACTGGTAGTAGGCGTTCTCGGTATAGGAGTGGTCGGTCACGTCACGGACCGCGCTGATTTCCGGCACGCGCTCTTTGAGGGTAGATTCTACACCCTGCTTCAGGGTGAGACTGACCGCTGAACAGCCCTGACATCCGCCGCCGAAGCGCAGCACCGCCACGGATTCATCGACAATCTCCACCAGAGACACTTCGCCACCATGGGCTGCAAGATTCGGATTGATCTCAGACGCCAGGATATAATTCACCCTGTCCGGCAATGGCGCGTCATCATCAATTTTGGGCACCTTGGCGTTTGGCGCCTTGATGGTGAGCTGCCCACCCATCTGGTCCTTGGAATAATCCACATACGCTTCCTCCAGGAAGGGTACAGAATTGTGGTCCAGGTACAGCGTAAATTTCTCCAGATCCACCTGCTCGTCCGTAGGTACCACTTCATTGGGCGGGCAGTAGGCCAGACAGGTCTCGGCATTCTTGGTGCCGGGCTGGGTCACGAAAATGCGCACCCCCATGCCTTCCACGTCCTGTTTTTCAATAAGTTGTGCGAGATAGTCCCGTGCGGGATCTGTCACAGTAACCAGTGCCATGTTTTCAACCCATTTGAAAGTTTGACTTCATTTTAAGGGAGTTCGCGGGAACATGAAAGACCAAGTAAAATAGTCGGGCTTTAACGAGGTAATCAATTTCCCGTATTGGCAGGCATTTGCGGGAGGCACTTGATAATGGTCATTCGTACTAAGACGGGCTCAGCCATTTTTGCTATGATCCCGCGCCATTGACCTCAATACAGTGTTATCAACGATATCCGGAAATAATCCTATGACCGATCGCACCACCCGTCTCGACCAGCTCCACAAGGCCCTGCAGGAACGCATTGTGATTCTTGATGGCGGCATGGGCACCATGATCCAGAACCTGAAGCTGGACGAGCAGGCGTTCCGGGGTGATCGGTTTGCCGACTATGAGCGGGAGGTCCAGGGCAACAACGACCTGCTCAATCTTACCCAGCCCGCCCTGCTCCGCAACATCCATGCGGATTACCTGGACGCCGGTGCGGATATCATCGAAACCAATACCTTCAACTCCACCCGGCTTTCTCAGGCGGATTACGGGCTGGAGGCGATTGCCAAAGAACTGAACGTGGCGGCAGCCCAGCTTGCCCGCCAGATCGCGGATGAATACACCGCCAAAAACCCGGAAAAGCCCCGATTTGTGGCCGGTGCGGTCGGGCCCACGTCGCGCACGGCATCGATTTCGCCGGACGTGAACAACCCGGGCTACCGCAATGTCGACTTCCAGAGCCTGGTCGACAACTACTATGAGGCGGTCGAAGGCCTGGTAGAGGGTGGCTGCGACCTGATCCTGATCGAAACCATTTTCGATACCCTCAACGCCAAGGCGGCCATCTACGCGACACAGCAGTACTTCGAAGACAGTGGCATCACCCTGCCGATCATGATTTCCGGCACCATTACCGATGCCTCCGGGCGAACACTCTCCGGCCAGACCACCGAGGCCTTCTGGAACTCGGTGGCACACGCCAAACCGATCTCCGTGGGGCTTAACTGTGCACTGGGTGCCGACGCCCTGCGCCCCTACGTGGAAGAGCTGTCCGCCAAGGCGGAAACCTATGTCAGCGCCCACCCGAACGCCGGCCTGCCCAACGAATTCGGTGAATACGACCAGACCCCCGAGGAAATGGCGGAGATTATCGAAGGCTTCGCCCGTGACGGCTTCCTGAACATCATCGGCGGCTGCTGTGGCTCCCGGCCGGACCACATTGAAGCGATTGCCCAGGCCGTGGCCAAGTACCCACCGCGGAAGATTCCCGAGCGGCCCAAGGCCCTGCGCCTGTCCGGCCTCGAGCCCTTCACCGGCGATGAGAACACCCTGTTCATCAACGTGGGTGAGCGAACCAACGTTACCGGCTCCAAGCGCTTCCTGCGCCTGATCAAGGAAGAGCAGTACGAAGAAGCCCTGAGCGTTGCCCGGGACCAGGTGGAGAACGGCGCCCAGATCATCGACATCAACATGGATGAGGGCATGCTGGAATCGAAGGAGGTGATGGTCACCTTCCTGAATCTTGTGGCCTCCGAGCCCGATATTTCCCGGGTACCGATCATGATCGATTCCTCCAAGTGGGAGGTGATCGAAGCCGGCCTCCGCTGCATTCAGGGCAAGGCGGTGGTGAATTCCATCAGTCTCAAGGAAGGCGAAGAAGAGTTCATCAAGCGCGCCCGGGACTGCATGCGCTACGGTGCCGCGGTGGTGGTAATGGCCTTTGACGAACAGGGGCAAGCCGACACTTACGAGCGCAAGACCGAAATCTGCAAGCGCTCCTACGACGTCTTGAAGAGCATTGGCTTTAACCCGGCCGATATCATTTTCGACCCCAATATCTTCGCCATTGCCACCGGCATTGAGGAACACAACAACTACGCGGTGGACTTTATCAACGCCACCCGCTGGATTCGGGAAAACCTGCCTCACGCCTCCATTTCCGGCGGCGTGAGTAACGTGTCCTTCTCGTTCCGGGGCAATGACGTGGTCCGGGAGGCGATCCATTCGGTGTTCCTCTACCACGCAATTAAAGCCGGCATGAACATGGGCATCGTGAACCCCGGCCAGTTGGTGATCTACGACGAGATCGACCCGGAGCTCAAGGAGCTGGTGGAAGATGTGGTCCTGAACCGCCGCGGCGATGGCACCGACCGGCTGCTCGAGATTGCCGAACGCTACAAAGGCAAAGGTGGCAAAACCCAGGAGGAAGACCTCGCCTGGCGGGAGTGGCCGGTGGAAAAGCGCTTGGAGCATGCGCTGGTCAAGGGTATTACCAGCTATATCATTGATGACACCGAAGCGTGTCGCCAGCGTGCCACCCATCCCATCGAGGTGATCGAGGGCCCGTTGATGGATGGCATGAATGTGGTCGGTGATCTCTTCGGCGATGGCAAGATGTTTCTGCCCCAGGTGGTCAAGAGCGCCCGGGTCATGAAGCAGGCCGTGGCGCACCTGATCCCCTACATTGAGGCCGAGAAGACCGAAGACCAGAAAGCCAAGGGCAAGATCCTTATGGCCACGGTGAAAGGCGATGTCCATGATATCGGCAAGAACATCGTGGGCGTGGTGCTTCAGTGCAACAACTATGAGGTGATTGACCTGGGTGTGATGGTGCCCTGCGACAAGATCCTGGCCGCCGCCAAGGAGCATGATGTCGACATCATCGGCCTCAGCGGGCTGATCACGCCATCCCTGGATGAAATGGTCCACGTGGCCCGCGAAATGCAGCGCCTGGATTTCAATATTCCGCTGATGATCGGTGGCGCGACTACCTCCAAGGCTCATACCGCCGTCAAGATCGAGCCCCAGTACAAGAATGACATCGCACTGTATGTCTCGGACGCGTCCCGCTGCGTGAACGTGGCGTCTCAGCTACTCAGCAAGACCGCGAAACCCGACCTGGTCAGCGCCGCCCGAGTCGAATACGACGAGATCCGCGAGCGCCGCAAGAACCGCGGTGACCGCACCAAGCTGGTCTCCCTGAAGGAAGCGCGGGATCGTGCACCGGAAATCTCATTTGAAGGCTATCAGCCGCCGAAACCGGCGTTTACCGGCATCCGGGTGTTTGAGGAATATGACCTCAATGAACTGGTTGATTACATCGACTGGACGCCGTTCTTCATTTCCTGGGACATTTCCGGCAAGTACCCGGCCATTTTTGACGATCCCAAGCGGGGCGAGGCAGCACGACATCTGTTCGACGACGCCCAGAAGATTCTGCACCGGATGATTGATGAAAAACGGATCTCCGCCCGTGCCGTTATCGGGTTCTGGCCAGCCAACCGCCGTGGTGATGACATCGTGCTGTACACGGACGAGTCCCGCAGCGAAGAGCTGACCACCCTGCACCACCTGCGCCAGCAGGATGACAAGGCGCCGGGTAAGCCCATGATGGCGCTTTCTGATTTCGTCGCACCCGAAGGCTCCGATACCGTTGATTATGTGGGTGGCTTTGCCGTTACCACCGGCATCGGTGCCGAGGAGTTCTCGGTGGAATTCAAGGACGCCAATGACGACTACAACGCCATCATGGTCAAGGCCCTGGCGGACCGCCTGGCTGAAGCCTTTGCCGAGCGGATGCACGAGCGGGTCCGCAAGGAATTCTGGGGTTACGCCAGCGATGAACAGCTCGGCAATGCCGATCTGATCAAGGAACGCTACCGGGGCATTCGCCCTGCGCCGGGTTATCCCGCCTGCCCTGATCACACCGAGAAAGCCGAGCTGTTCAACCTGCTTGATGCCACTGAGCAGGTTGGCATCGAGCTGACCGAGCACTTCGCCATGTTCCCGACGGCAGCAGTCTCTGGCTGGTACTTCGCGCATCCGGAAGCCAAATACTTCGCCGTTGGTAAGATTGGCGCTGATCAGGTTGAGGACTATGCTGAACGCAAAGGCCTCTCCAAGGCCGAAGCGGAACGCTGGCTGGCACCAAGTCTGGCTTACGATCCGGCGGAGTAACCATCAGCTCAAGCAGCAACAAAAAAGGGGCGCGTTATGACAGAGTCACCCGGGACAGACAACAAGGATCAACAGAAACGCAAAGGTCCCGGCGTTCTGAAAGTCATGCAAAGTATTCTGGCGGGCGCTTTCGGCGTTCAGTCCGACAAGCGCCGGGAAGAGGACTTCTCAAGCCACAGCCCCTGGCCCTACATTATCGCTGGCGTACTATTCACCGCCAGTTTTGTGGTGGGGCTGATTGTGATTGTAAATCTGGTCCTGTCCAGCCAGTAGGGTTACTGGCTGGACACCCAGACCACCGCAAAGGCTACCGCCAGCACAACCAGCAGAACGGCGGCCACGGCATCAGCCTGGCTATCTGAGCGCACGGTCTTCTTCATGTCTTTTCCTCTTTCCGGGTTCAATGTCGCATTCTTGTTATCGAAGTGACAGCGAGGTGCAACTGCTCCGCTGCTGCTTTTAACTTAGGCAGGAAATTGATATTCGTCCAGTCCTTTGTCCCGCCTGCTTATCGCCTCAATCGATAAACATATTTTGAAATAATCATTTTAAGAATAAAAACCCGCTGTTATCCTTCTCGGCAGATATAAGGCCGTTGGCCTGGATATGTCGCTTTCAAGCAGGATCTTCCCACTATGTACGTATACGATGAACACGATCGGCAATTGGCTGCCGAGAGGGTTGCCCAGTTCCGTGACCAGACCGAAAGGGCTCTGGCGGGTGAACTGGCTGAAGATGAGTTTCTTCCCCTGCGCCTGCAGAACGGCCTGTACGTTCAGCGCCTTGCCCCGATGCTCAGGATCTGTGTTCCCTACGGCATGATGCGTTCGAACCAGCTGCGCCGGCTGGCGCGCATCACCCGCGATTACGACAAGGGCTATGCGCACTTCACAACCCGACAGAACGTACAGCTGAACTGGCCGGCACTGGAGGATGTGCCCGATATTCTGGCCGAGCTGGCAGAAGTGGAAATGCACGCCAACCAGACCAGCGGTAACTGCATCCGGAATACTACAACCGACCAGTTTTCCGGCGTTCAGTCCGATGAGATCGCTGATCCCCGGCCCTACTGCGAAATTATCCGCCAGTGGTCGACTTTCCACCCGGAATTCGCGTTTCTGCCGCGCAAATTCAAGGTAGCGGTGAACGCTTCAGAGCACACCGACCGGGCCGCCATTCAGGTCCATGATATTGGTTTGCAGATGGTGCGCAACGACGCTGGCGAACTGGGTTTCCGAGTGCATGTTGGCGGAGGTCTGGGCCGCACACCGATGGTGGGGCCGGTGATCCGGGATTTCCTGCCAGAACTGGATCTGCTGACCTATCTGGAGGCGGTTCTGCGGGTTTATAACCGCTACGGTCGCCGGGATAACAAGTTCAAGGCCCGCATCAAGATCCTGGTAAAAGCCCTGACCCCGGAAGGTTTCGCGGAAAAAGTGGAAGCCGAGTGGCAACATATCAAGGATTCCCCCACCCGCCTGACCCGGGAAGCCATCGAACGCATCCAGGGCTATTTCACCGAGCCCGATTATGAAGCGCTGGATAATGCCACCGATCTTCTGGCGACCCAGCGCTTTGAACACCGAGGCTTTGATCATTGGCTGACGCACAATGTGGACACCCACAAGAAGCCCGGTTACGCCATCGTTAACCTGACCATGAAGAAAACCGGGACGCCTCCGGGGGATGTGACCGACCGGCAGCTGGAACAGATCGCCGATCTGGCCGACGAGTACAGCTTCGGCGAAATGCGGGTGACTCACCAGCAGAATGTGGTGCTTGCGGATGTTCGCCAGGACCGGCTGCTTGAGCTTTGGCAGGCAATCACGCCGATGGGCTTCGGCACCGCCAACCTGAATACCCTGACGGACGTTATCTGCTGCCCCGGTGGCGATTTCTGCGCCCTGGCCAACGCCAAGTCGATTCCGGTTGCCGAGGCCATTCAGCGGAAGTTCGATGATCTCGACTACCTGTACGACCTGGGCAATATTGATCTGAACATTTCCGGCTGCATGAATGCCTGTGGCCACCACCATGTGGGCAATATCGGCGTTCTGGGTGTCGACAAGAAGGGCGAGGAGTTCTACCAGATCAGTCTGGGTGGCTCTTCCCATCACGACGCCTCGATCGGCAAGATCCTCGGGCCGTCGTTCGCCCGGGACGAGATGCCCGAGGTGATTTCCAAGATTATTGATGTGTATGTGGATAAGCGCACGGAAGAAGAAACCTTCCTGGACACTTATCGCCGTGTAGGAATTGATCCTTTCAAGGAGCGGGTTTATGCCTAACGTTATTTCCCGGGACGGCAGCATCCGTCAGGACAACTGGGCGGTGGTTCCCCGCCCGGCCGAGGGTGAGTCACTGGCTATCCCCTCCGACCAGCCGGCACTGATCCCGGCGGATCTGTGGCTGGCGGGCTATGAGCACTTTACCGGCCGCCCGGAGATCGGTGTATGGTTCGATAGCCATGATGAACCGGAAATTCTTGAGGGCCGGGTAAACGAGCTGCCGGTGATTGCAGTGAATTTTCCGAAGTTCAGTGATGGCCGTGGTTACAGTATCGGCCGGCTGTTGCGGGAGCGGTTCGGTTATGTGAATGAACTACGGGCAATCGGGGATGTGTTGCTGGATCAGCTGCAGTTCATGAAGCGCTGCGGGTTTGATACCTATGTACTTCGCCCTGATAAGGATATTACCAAGGCTCAGAAGTGCCTGAACTTCTTCAGCCAGGGGTATCAGGCCGCTACCGACACCGATATTCCCCTCTTTCGGCGTCGGGCTTCCTGACACCTTTTTCTCGGTTTCAGGAGTACGAAGAGAGGGGGCTTACTGTCCAAAACACGCTCCTTGCGGCACCCCTCCGGGGTCCGGCCTGCAATCGTAGATTGCAGTCGTGCGGCTTTCGCATGAAGCTTCGCTTCATAAGCGCTCGGCCCCACCCATGTGACGCTTGGGCTCCGCCATCCATGGCTCCGCACAGTTTTGGACAGTAAGCCCCCTCTCTTCTATTTCAACTTCTCAGTGGAATTCTTGTATCGATTCTTCAACGTTCGGGAGCTGTAGGTCGGACTAGGCGAAGCCGTAATCCGACAACCCCCCTCTACTACAACCGCCTACTTCGAATGATCCAAAACGATCTTGCCGGCTGACTCGCCTTTCAAAAACGCCGTCAACGCCCCATCAAGTTCACCTCGACCGATGTCACGAGCCGAAGCCTCAGTCTTCGGGCAGGCCCATTCACCGGCGAACTTCTTCCAGACCGCTTCCTTTTCCGCCAGCGGAATTTCAACCGAATCCACGCCAAGCAGGTTCACACCGCGCAGAATGAACGGCAATACGGTGGTCTGAAGTCCGGGGCCGGCGACCAGGCCGCAGCAGGATACGGATCCGCCCGGCTGGATCTGTTTGAGCAGTTCGGCCAGCGGGCCGCCGCCGACGGTGTCTACCGCGTTGGCAAACGCGGGTTTCACCAGGGGTTTCTTTTCTTCAGCGAGGGTTTCGCGGCCAACAACTTCTTTGGCACCCAGGGATTTGAGGTCCTCTGCGTGGTCGGCTTTGCCGCTGATGGCGACGACTTCGAACCCGAGTTTTGAGAGCAGCTCGACCGCCACGGAACCAACGGCGCCGGAAGCGCCGGAGACCGCGACTTTGCCCTGCTCCGGCTTGGCACCCATGGTCAGGAGTTTCTGGACGCAGAGGCCGGCTGTGAGGCCAGCAGTGCCGTAGATCATGGCAGTGCGGGCATTCCAGCCGGCAGGCATGGGCACGCACCAGGCGGCGGGTACCCGGATGTATTCGCCGAATCCACCGTCGGTGTTCATGCCAAGGTCATAACCGGTAACGATAACCGGGGTGCCGTTGGCGGGCGTGCCGGTAGCCGACTCCACCACTTCGCCGGCGGCGTCGATACCCGGGGTATGGGGAAAGGAGCGGGTGACGCCCTTGTTGCCGGATGCTGACATCGCATCCTTGTAGTTGAGAGAGGAGTGGCTGACTCTGATCAGGACCTCGCCGTCCGGCAGGTCCGCGGTGCTGAGGGTTTTCTCGGCACCGACGTACTCTCCGTTCTGTTCTTCAACGCGCCAGGCTTTGAATTCGGTATTGGTTGTCATCGTTGTTCCCCGCTTTCATTTGGCTACTGGAATTTCTGGTTGCGGAAGGCGCCCAGAACTTTCCAGACAGTGTGTTCAAGCGCCGCACTGGTGGCCAATCCGAGCTTTTCCGGAAGGGTGCGCTTGCGCTGGTATGCCACTGAGACTACGTCTGCCCTGTCGCAGGCTTCAATGAGATATTCGTCGGAGGTTTTGATCTCGTCAATCAGCTTAACTTCCAGCGCCCGTTTGCCAAACCAGATATCACCATTGGCGACAGCGGCAATATCCAGATCGGGGCGGCGCTCGCTGACGTATTCCTTGAACAGGACATGGGTGTCTTCGAGGTCTTCCAGGAACTTCTGCCGGCCTTTGTCGGTGTTCTCTCCGAAGATCGTCATGGTCCGCTTGTGTTCACCGGCAGTCAGAACTTCGAAATCGACATTATTCTTCTGGAGCAAGCGGTGGAAGTTGGGCAGCTGGGCCACCACGCCGATGGAACCCAGAATGGCAAAGGGTGAGGCAACGATTTTGTCGGCAACACAGGCCATCATGTAGCCACCGCTGGCGGCGACCTTATCGACACAGGCGGTCAGGCGAACGCCCTTGCTGCGGATCCGGTCGAGCTGGGCCGCTGCAAGACCGTAGGAATGCACCAGCCCGCCTCCGCTTTCCAGACGGATGACTACTTCATCCTTGTCCGGGTCGGCAACGCTCAGGACCGCCGTGATGGCCCGGCGAAACGGATCCGTGTCACTGGCCTTGATGTCGCCATCGAAATCCAGCACATAGACCCTGCCAGGACTTTCTTCCTCGCTATCGTCGCTCTTTCTGGCCTTGGCGGCTTTCTTCTCTTCTTTCTTCGCTTTTTTACGGGCCTTGTGGAAAGCCTTGCGTTCGGGCTCGGACATCAGTCGCGCCTGAATCGCCTCACGCAGGACGCGATACTTCTCGTTGAGCTTCCGGATCTTCAGCTCTCCCTCGCCCTCATGATCGCCCCGCTCCTTCTGGGCAGCAGATATGATGACAGAGATCACAACCAACGCCGCCACCACAAAGGTCGTGATCTTGGCCAAAAATAAACCGTATTCTGTCAGGAACTCCAAAGTGCTTCTCCAACCAGGTGTGCAAAGACAAGAGTGTAACTTACCGAATTTATGGTGATAAGGAGAGCAAAAAAATTAAAACAAGCGTTCGATCGACCTTGACAGCGCGCATCACTCACCATAAAGTCGGATTGCGAGGTCGGCTCCACCCGGGCACCCGATTTGGCTCGTGCAGCCAGGGACATCAAGCCGTCGTCATCATGACAAGACAACCATCAAAAGGGTAAAACAATGTCTGTAGCTCAGGTATTTGAAAAACTCGAACAGAACTTCAACGCAGACGCAGCGCAAGGCCTGGACCTGGTTTTCCAGTTCGACATCGAAGACGACAAAACCTATCACCTGGTTATTAACGACGGCACCTGCAAGATGCACGAGGGCGCCCACGATGACCCCTCCGTTACCCTGATCATGAACTCCGAAACACTGCAGGGAATCGTGTCCGGTGAAACCGACGGCATGCAGGCGTTCATGGCCGGTCAGCTGCGCGCTGAAGGCGACATGATGCTGGCAACCAAGCTGGGTGAACTGTTCAAGATGGGCTGATTGCCCTGAGTGAACCGCCGAAAAACCTGCGCCTGACGCAGGTTTTTTTATACCTGAAATTCGCTACTGGTCCCAGAACTGGACCGCCGCCCTCGCCTCATCATTGACCGGAACCGCTACCAGACCCGATCCCGAAAGCCGGATATCAAAAACAGCACCGTCCCGCATCGGCATGAATGTGGCGCTTCCGTCGACAGCCTCGACAAACGGAAGATCAAACCGCTGATCCATTTGCCAGAGATCAAACCGGAGTTTTTCAGATAATCCGATGACAGTCCGGGGCGCCGAGCGTTCCTGCTCCAGGGAGGTGTAACGACCGGCAAGCTGCTCCAGTCGGTAGCCCGGAGCAATGTCGAGCCAGCCTACCGGTCCGGTAAAACGGATGATTCGCGCGTCCATCTGCCACTGATCACCCCGGAGGGTGCGAACAGTGGAGCTATAGTCACCGGTTTGCAGGGTGACCCGCCAGATTTGCTCGGCTTCGCGCTTGGTGGAAATCGTTGCCACGGTCTGCAGGCCATCAAGGGTTTGATAGGCGGAGAGATTGAAGGCAATCACCAGGGCGTACAGACCGCCCAACAGGATGCCCAAAACCCCCATGCCCTTGAGCCAGCCAAGCAACCAATGCGGGCGCCGGAAAAACAGCAGGCCCACAATCACCAATACTGCGCCCAGGACGGCCAGTACCACGGTTGCGAGCTCATGGGACATGGGGCTTACAAACCTACATCGTCCAGTGACGATTCGGCCAGCTTCAGCAGATCAAGGTTGCGGTCTTCGCTTTTGCCAATACTTTCTATGTAGTATTCCAGGGACGTGAGGGCATCGGCCAAGGCTTCCAGGACCTGGGCGGCGGGCGCCTCCTTGGCGTCCAGCAGGCGTTCCTGGATGGATGCGGCAACCCGTTCGAGAACACGGGCGGCGGCGGGGTCATTTACCATGTGCAGCCCGCCCCAGATGCTGTGCAGGGTGGCCGGCAGATTGGCAAGATGGAGCTTGTCGTAATCGGATTCGATAAACGCCGTTACTGCGCGCTTTGCCAGAGTGAGCGCACCCCGGGCTTCATCCGCAACCACGTAAAGCGCTTCCCGCAGATAGATCGACTCTTCCCGCTTTCGCTCACCGCCAGCCAGGGCATCGGTTTCGGAAGTGATACCGCGGGTGACGATCTGCATGATGGCGTCTTCAATGCCCAGAACCGAATCAGCAAGCTTGTAGAGCTCATCGTCACCCGGCAGGCGCGACTCCTCCTCCCAGCGGCGCAGTTTGCTGGCCTCCTCCCTTGAAATGCCCGCCAGCTTGTTTAGATCCAGCATAATCAGGGTATTCGCCAGCCGCTCGAGAGCATCGGCAATGGAGGCGAATTCCGCAAGATCGGGCTCGATACCACGTTCAATGATGTCCAGTTTGTCCTTCAGCTGGTTGAGCTCGTCCTGGAGTGCTTCCGACAGTGACTTGAGAACGTCAGTCCCCGGCCCGTAAAGACGACGGGCGTGGGCCTCGAGCATGGCATCCGGGTAATCGGCCGGGGCAAGATGGTAGGCGGACAGAACCTGGCGGACCTCCGGGTTCGCCGATCCACTGCGATATAACAGATAGACCAGATCCCGGATCAGCGAATCCGGGGCATCCTTGGCGGTGGCCACCTTACCGACGTAAACCACCTCGCGGGCGTATTTTTCGATACGCATGAACAGACGCTTGCGGGCCTTGGAAAAACTCATGGCCCGATCAAGCATGGTGTCTGCAACCAGACCAACCAGGCACCACATCTGCCCCATGGGCGCACCCTGGCACAGACGGACGAAGCCCCGCGCCGACCGAGCAATCAGCTTTTTGCTGACCACCTCGTTGCGCTCCCGCAGCATGCCCAGAAGGGCGACCTGAAACGTGAGACGCATGCGCCGGGCCAGTATTTCATAGTCCGCTTCATTCCCCTCAAAGGGTTCAACGGACAGGCCCGCACAGAAATCCGGACGCTCCCTGACATCCACGTCGAAAAAACAGGATTCAGGGTAGGGTTTCTCTTTGCGGGCTTCCCGGAGATCGTTGATGACCGGTAACAGAAGCTCCGGATGGTCTTCCCGCTGCTGGTGATAATATTCCACGTAACGGCGAAGAATGAACAGTGCGCTGTTCAGGGTGGTCAGGAGAATGTTTTTATCGTCATTGGCGCCAACGGGGACGTCGTTGGCCATGGTTACCGCTTCCTGGCAGAGCAGGATTCCGCCGCGCAATTCGACAAGAATGAAAATGCCCCGGAGCTGGTTTATGAAATCAACGCAGTTCTGGAGATCTTCCCCCCTTTCGCGGTTCTCCTGGAAGCGTTCAAGGCTGGATTCTGCCTGCTTGATGGTCTGCTCTATTTCACTTTTGACCAGGTCAAACGACTGCGATTTCGTCGCTAGAGACGACTGAACCATAAACGCTTCCCGTTAACGTTGCGGAGACTACCGCATAATCTTTGGTAGACACGGGCCCGGCAATGGCGGACCAGGCCTTTTTGTTGTGGGCCGGGCAACCCTTGTCCGGCCAAAGCAGGTTCGCAAAAAACTGGCGAACTTATCATTACTTATAACATAAAACTCAAGTACCTCAAGAAAGGCGGAATGTAACATTTGGTACAGCCCGACGCAGTTCTCATTCCGTGCTCTGGAGTTTGCCCCAGACGGTTTCACCGGCCTGTTTTTCAACCAGAGACATGAATTCCCGATGGGCGTCGTTTTCTTCCGCCGAAGCGCGCACCACATTCAGCGGAGCCCGGTCAGCGGGAAGCCTGCGAATGCCACTGGAACCACTTCCGTTTTCCGAGCCGGCATCCAGAGAGAGGGCTGTCTGTCCGCCGGTCAGCAGCAGATAGACATCGGCCAGAATCTCGGCATCCAGCAGGGCGCCGTGGAGTTCGCGGTTGCTGTTATCGACACCATAGCGCTTGCACAGGGCATCCAGGTTGTTTTTCTGCCCCGGATGTCGCGCCCGGGCGATCGCCAGGGAGTCCACAATGCCGCAATGGTCTGCGGTTTTTCGCACCGGCTTCAGGCGGGCGAATTCAGCATCCATAAAACCCACGTCAAACGCGGCATTGTGGATGACCAGCTCGGCGCCATTGATAAATTCGAAGAACTCGTCGGCAATGTCGGCAAACTTCGGCTTGTCGACAAGAAATTCGTTGGTAATACCGTGAACCGTGATCGCTTCCGCTTCCACTTCACGTTCCGGGTTGATGTAAACGTGGTAGTTTCGACCGGTAAGCTGACGCTCCATAAGCTCAACACACCCGATCTCGATGATCCGGTGGCCCTCGGCCGGGTCGATGCCGGTGGTTTCCGTATCCAGTACGATTTGTCTCATTGCCTGTGTATCCGTTTATATGCAGTCTGTTTTAATCGCAAGCTTATGCGTTGGCGAGTTCTTCAACCCCGCGGTTGGCCAACTCGTCGGCCAGTTCGTTGTCAGGGATGCCGGAATGGCCCTTGACCCAGTGCCAGTTAACCTTGTGTTTTGCCACCTCGGCGTCCAGCTCACGCCAGAGGTCCTCGTTTTTTACCGGCTTTCTGGCGGACGTCTTCCAGCCATTACGCTTCCATCCGGCCATCCATTCGGTGATGCCCTTCCGGACATACTGGGAGTCCGTGTAAAGCTCCACCTCACAGGGACGTTTGAGCGCTTCAAGACCGCGGATAGCCGCCATCAGTTCCATGCGATTATTGGTCGTCTCCGCCTCCCCGCCATGGAGGGTTTTCCGGGCGTCACCGTAGCGCAACACCACGCCCCAGCCTCCGGGGCCCGGATTGCCCTTACAGGCACCGTCAGTATAAAGAGTTACCTTGCCGGCCATTCGCACTCCTGGTTCTTTTGATCAGTCTTTCACTTGGCTTTGTGCATCGGTCGGGCGGTTTGGCTGCACCCTCTCGAGATCCCAACCGTTCCGGTTCCCGGGAGCGTGATGACCTTGCTCTGGCGCCAGACAGGTCGCTTCGGCAGCCGGGCATGCACACGTTTTTTGGCAAGGATACAGTAATAGGCGCCCACCGGCAGGAACCGATTCCCGGATAGCCGGTTATCGATCCGGCTCACCGATTTCCGGCCACTTCTCTGCAGCGGTGTTCGGAAAAACCGGGTGACAGAGGCTTCAACATTGAAGCCCAGCAGATGAAGCCAGTCCTCCATGCGCCCCCGAAGCAGAAACCGACCGCCCCAGGGCCCCTCATTACTCCGTGAAACCATTCTCCGCAAGCCCCACAGACTGAGCGGATTGAAGCCGATCAATGCCATGGTGCCCTCCCCCCTGAGAACCCGGGCTGCCTCACGGATGACCTGGTGGGGATAGGGCGAGAAATCGGCGGTATGATGCAGCAGCACCAGGTCCATGGAGTCACCCGGGAAGGCGAGTTCATCGGCGTCACAAATGGCAACGCCCTCCGGAATCTGGTGCGACCACCTGGGTGTTGTCATGAACTTCTGGGAAAAATCAGTGCCGGTTGCAAGTGGTAGCCGATGGCTCATGCCCACCTGGAGCTGTCTCGCCCCGGTCAGGCGCTGCAACTCGGAATCGACAAACCGCCGCTGATCAGCCAGCAGGGCCCGCCCCAGAGGGGTCTGGAACCAGCGCTCGAAACTCTCATGCCTGGAGGAATAATCAGTTGCTCCGGATTCTTTCACCGCTGCACCACTCCCTGAAGCCCGCACCTGTGGTTGGGGCCTTGTGTTTAATGCTCTATCATATCAGTCACATTCGATAAGCACATGTGGGGCCCCAATGCTGACCATTTCCGCGATTCCCGCCTTCAGTGACAACTATATCTGGTGTCTGGCTGACGCCTCCAACGGTAAAGCACTGATCGTAGACCCCGGTCAGGCGCAGCCGGTTCTGGACCATCTGGCCGAACACAACCTGACCCTGGACACCATTCTCGTCACCCACCACCACCCTGACCATGTGGGTGGCGTCAAAAAACTCCATGACACCTTCCCCGACTGCCGGGTGACCGGACCTGCGGACTCCCCGTTCCAGGACAGTACCAACAAGGTGCACCCCGGAGATGAAGTGATCTGGGAAGACCTTACCTTCCAGGTGCTGGGTATCCCCGGCCACACGCTGGACCATATTGCCTACTTCACCGACTCTGAGGTTGCCGGCCGCCCGGTTCTGTTCTGCGGCGACACCCTGTTCGTGTGTGGCTGCGGCCGGCTGTTCGAAGGCTCTCCGGAACAGATGCGCCAATCACTCCAGACCCTCCGGTCGCTGCCGGCGAAAACCGCCGTCTATTGCGGCCATGAATACACCCTGGCCAACCTTCGCTTTGCCCGGAGCTGGCTGCCACAGGATGAAGGCCTGCGGGATTTTGAAAAGCAGTGCCAGGCAGCGCGGGATAGCGGCGAAGCCACCGTACCCTCGGTACTTGAGGATGAGAAACGCCTGAACCCGTTTCTGCGTTGGGACGATCCGGTTGTGGTGGATGCAGCCCGTGCCTACTGTGCAGAACATGGCCTTCCGGCCGATTCCGAGAACGCGATCTTCGCAGCAATCCGGCATGGCAAGGACAACTTCTGACGCCGCGCTGTACGCAATTAACAAATCCTCTCATCGACGTAACGAGAGGTTTCTTGACCCCCTGAAAAGCGGTCCCATAGAATCGTTTCAAATTTGTGACCGTAAATTACTCAATACGCCGGAATTTTGCGATATGTGAACTCGGCGTCAACCTGGAACCGGATGTCTATTATGTCGGTCGGACGTGTGTCGTTATTGTTTCTAACCGCCTCTTTCCTCAGTGGCTGCAGTACTCTGGAAGGACAGGCCCAGGAAAATCCCCTGGACTCAGAGAAAGTCACCGTTGCCGCTGGAGACGACCGCCTCAAACAGTCCGTTGAATCAGGGGAAAAGGCTGACGCCACCCGTAACGAACCCCTGGATGAGGCCATAGCCCCGGAGCTGAAGGCGGCCGCCCGGGATGCCCGCGAGAAACTCGACAATCCGGTGGAGGAGGCGCCTGACGCCAAGGTGGCTGAGAAAGACCTCTGGGCCAGACTGCGCTCCGGATTTCAGTTGAATCACGATATCGACAACGAACGGGTTCGCGATCAGCTGAACTGGTACGCCAGTCACCCCGGCTATATCGACCGGGTGGTCGAGCGGGGAAGCCGTTACCTGCATTACATACTGAACCAGACAGAGAAGCGAGGCCTCCCGGCCGAGTACGCGCTGTTACCGGTAGTGGAGAGCGCCTTTGATCCCTTCGCCTATTCCCATGGCCGCGCCGCGGGCCTATGGCAGTTTATCCCGTCGACCGGCAAATACTTTGGTCTGACCCAGAGCTGGTGGCACGATGAACGCCGCGACGTTGTGGCGGCCACCGATGCCGCCCTGACCTATCTTGAACGCCTGGCCAACCGGTTCGACGGTGACCCAACCCTGGCACTGGCAGCTTATAACAGCGGTGGTGGCACGGTATCCAGTGCCATGCGCCGCAATCGCAACAGCAACAGGCCCACCGATTTCTGGTCGCTTCATCTGCCACGGGAAACCCGCCACTATGTGCCGAAACTGATCGCACTGGCCAAGATCTTCGATGACCCGAAAGCCTATGGTATCGAGTTGCCGACGCTGAAGGACGAGCCCTATTTCGAGATCGTTGAAACCGGCTCCCAGCTTGATCTTGCCCAGGCAGCGGAAATGGCCGGCGTGGATATTGATGAAATCTACCTGCTGAACCCGTCCTATAACCGTTGGGCTACAACACCCGAAGGCCCCCATCGTCTGTTGGTACCGGTTGCAAATGCAGGACCCTTCCGAACGGCTCTGGCACAGATTCCGGCAGAGAAGCGGGTCTCCTGGCGTAATTATGTGGTGAAATCCGGCGACAGCCTCAATTCCATCTCCCGCAAGTTCTCGACCACTCCCTCGGTGCTTCAACAGGTGAACAACCTCAACACCGACCTGATCCGCATTGGCGAGCGACTGTTGATTCCCTCCGCGACCAGGGGCAGCGACGCCTACGCCCTCAGCGCCTCCCAGCGACTTGAGCGCAAACAGTCCAGGGAGCGGGACGGCAACAAGGTGCAGTACACCGTTCGCAAGGGCGACACTTTCTGGGACATTGCCCGGGAGCATCGGGTGTCCGTACGCCAGGTAGCGGCCTGGAATGGCATGGCACCGGGAGATCCCCTGATGCCTGGCAAGAAACTGGTGATCTGGTCCAAGACCAGCCAGCCGACAATGCTGGCCGCCAACAGCGTCCGGAGCGATGAAATGGTCCGTAAGGTAGGCTATCGTGTTCGCAAAGGTGACTCCCTTGCCCGCATTGCCAGTCGTTTTTCCGTGAATGTGCGGGATATCGCAAGCTGGAACGACCTGAACATGTCACGTTATCTGCAACCCGGGCAAAGTCTGGTACTCTACGTTGACATCCGAAACAGTCCCTGACGTGCGAGACTTATGACAAGAACACGGAAAGCCTCAACCCTTACGTCTCTTCTTTCCGCGCTGGCGATCATCGCCGTACCTGTTTTCTCGCCGGTTTCTGCCGCTGAAGCCGTTGAACCCAGGCATGGCATTGCCATGCACGGGGAGCCGAAATACCCGGCCGGCTTCAGCCACTTCGATTATGTGAACCCGCAAGCGCCCGAGGGCGGCACCGTTAAAATGGCGGTTGTGGCCAACGGCTTCGATTCCTTTAATCCGTTCGATATCCGCGGCGTGGCGGCGGCAGGAATCAGCACCTACCTGTATGACACGCTACTGGAATCGTCCGATGATGAGCCCTTCTCGGCCTATGGTCTGATAGCGGAATCCCTGGAAACGCCCGAAGACCGCAGCTATGTGGTGTTCAATCTCAGGGAGCAGGCCCGCTTTGACGACGGAGAACCCATTACCGCCGAAGATGTGAAGTTTTCCTTCGAAACCCTGACCACCAAAGGGCACCCGTTTTTCCGCAACTACTACGCGGACGTCAGCGAGGTAACCATTCAGGGCCCTCACCGTATTCGCTTCGACTTCAATGAAACCAATAACCGCGAGCTCCCCCTGATACTTGGCCAGATGCCAATCCTTCCGGCCCACTACTGGGAAGACCGGGAATTCGGCAAGAACGGCCTGACTCCGCCCGTTGGCAGTGGCCCCTACCGGATCGGAAGCTTTGAGGCCGGTCGCTCCATTACCTACGAGCGGGTCAAGGATTACTGGGCAGAAGACCTGGGGGTTCGCAACGGTCGGTTCAATTTCGACCAGGTAATTTACGAATACTACACCGACGACACCGTTGCCCTGCAGGCGTTCAAGGCGGGCAACTACGACTTCCGTATTGAGACATCTGCCAAGAACTGGGCTACCGCCTACACCGGAGAGAAGTTCGAGAATGGCACCATTGTCAAACAGGCAATCGAGCACCATCGGCCCACCGGCATGCAGGGCTTTGCCTACAACACCCGCCGGGAGGTGTTTGCCGATCCACTAGTCCGTGAGGCGCTGGCCTATGCCTTTGATTTTGAGTGGGCAAACCAGAACCTGTTTTTCGGGCAGTACACCCGCACCGACAGTTACTTCGAGAACAGTGAGCTGGCATCTTCCGGTCTACCACAAGGCCGCGAACTGGAAATACTGAAACCTTTCCGCGACGAACTCGATGAAGATGTCTTCACGGAAGACTACGCGCCGCCGTCAACAGAAGGCGAACATGGCTTGCGGAAGAATCTGAGGACGGCGCTGGAACTGCTCCAGAAAGCCGGTTATCAGATTCAGAACGGTAAAATGGTGCATGAAGAGACCGGCAACCCCCTGGCGTTCGAGATCCTGCTGTTCCAGAAGAGCTTTGAGCGTGTTGTGCTGCCCTTCAAGAACAACCTCGCGCGCCTGGGCGTCGATGCCACGGTCCGACTGGTAGACAGCAACCAGTATATTCAGCGCCTGAGGGAGTTTGATTACGACATGATTACCCAGGTAATTGGGCAATCCGATTCGCCGGGCAATGAGCAGCGGGAATACTGGCATTCTTCAACGGTCGATGCGAAGGGCTCCCGTAATTATATGGGCGTAAGTGATCCGGTGGTCGACGCACTGGTCGAGATGGTGATTCAGGCACCGGACCGGGAAGAACTGGTCCACCGCACACGAGCCCTGGACCGGGTTCTGCTGCAAAGCCATTATGTCATTCCCCACTGGCACCTGGCCAAGGACCGGGTGGCGTACTGGAACTTCCTCCAGCGTCCCGCCCAGACCCCGAAAAACGGCATTGACCTCAACAACTGGTGGGCGAAGCCCTGAGGAATCCGCCGCTACATGGGCATCTACATACTCAGGCGTCTGGCGCTGATCATCCCCACGTTGATCGGCATCATGCTACTCAACTTTGTGATTGTGCAGGCAGCTCCGGGCGGTCCGGTTGAACAGCTTATCGCCGAGATGGAAGGCCATGGCGGTAGCGCCCTCGCCCGGGCCTCAGGTGGAGACAGTGGCGGTGAGGTTGCCAGCTCCTCCGGCGACACCCGCGGTTCCCGGGGAATTCCCCAGGAACTGCTGAAAGAAATTGAAGTGATGTACGGCTTTGACAAGCCCGCTCACGAACGCTTTTTCAAAATGCTTGGCGATTACGCCACCTTCGATTTCGGTGATTCCTTCTTTCGCGAACGCAGTGTTATCGATCTGATTCTGGACAAAATGCCCGTGTCCATTTCACTGGGTCTCTGGTCCACGCTGATCATCTATTTCATCTCCATTCCCCTGGGCATCCGCAAGGCGGTCACCGACGGCTCCCGATTCGACGTCTGGACCAGTTCGGCGATTGTGGTGGGCTACGCCATCCCGGGGTTTCTGTTCGCGATCCTGCTGATCGTCCTGTTCGCCGGCGGCAGTTATTTTGACTGGTTCCCCCTGCGGGGCCTGACCTCCTCGAACTTCGAAGAACTGGCCTGGTATCAGAAGATCGGTGACTACTTCTGGCACCTTGCACTTCCGGTGACCGCCAATGTCATTGGCGGGTTTGCGACGCTGACACTGCTGACCAAGAATTCCTTTTTGGATGAAATCGGCAAGCAATATGTGGTCACTGCCAGAGCCAAGGGCCTCGATGAAAAGCAGGTGCTCTACGGGCATGTTTTCCGTAATGCCATGCTGATCGTCATTGCCAGCCTGCCGGGCGTCCTGGTGGCCCTGTTCTTTACCGGCTCGCTGCTGATTGAAGTGATTTTCTCCCTGGATGGCCTGGGGCTGCTCGGTTTTGAAGCGGCCCTGAACCGGGACTATCCGGTGATTTTCGGTACCCTCTACATCTTCACCCTGATGGGCCTGATTCTGAAACTGATCAGTGACATCACCTACGTACTGGTCGACCCGCGAATCGACTTTGAAAGCCGGGAGGGTGCGTGAGTTTCCGGACACTGACACCCATCCAGCAACGGCGGCTCAGAAACTTCCGTAAGAACCGTCGCGGTTACTGGTCGCTCTGGATCTTCCTGGCCCTGTTCGGCCTCTCGCTGATGGCCGAGGTGATCGCCAACGATGCGCCGCTGGTCGTCTCGTATAAAAGTGAACTCTATTTCCCCGTGTTCGAATCGATTCCCGAGGAAACTTTCGGTGGCTTTCTGCCCACCGAAACCAACTACCGGGACCCGTTCATAGAAGAAGAGATCCAGGAAAACGGCTGGATGCTCTGGCCCCCCATCCCTTTCAGCTACAATACGATCAACTACGAGCTGGCGGTCCCCTCGCCAGCGCCGCCCAGTGCTGTGAACTGGCTCGGAACCGACGATCAGGGCCGGGATGTGGCAGCCCGTGTCATTTACGGCTTCAGGATTTCCGTGCTCTTTGGCCTAACCCTGACCTTCGCCAGCTGTATCGTCGGCGTTGTTGTCGGCGCCATCCAGGGCTTTTACGGCGGTAAAATCGACCTGCTGGGTCAACGGTTTATCGAAATCTGGTCCGGCCTGCCGGTGTTGTACCTGTTGATTATTCTCTCCAGTATTGTCCAGCCCAATTTCTGGTGGCTACTGGGGATCATGTTGCTGTTCAGCTGGATGGGGCTGGTGGATGTCGTGCGGGCAGAGTTCCTCCGGGCCCGTAACTTCGAGTACGTGAAGGCCGCCCGCGCGCTGGGTCTGGACAATCGCAAGATCATGTTCCGGCATATTCTGCCCAATGCCATGGTGGCCACCCTCACCTTTCTGCCCTTCATTCTGACCGGGGCAATTACCGGCCTGACGTCGCTGGATTTTCTGGGTTTCGGACTGCCGTCCGGCTCGCCCTCCCTCGGGGAGCTGATCGCCCAGGGCAAGGCCAATCTCCATGCACCCTGGCTCGGTATATCCGCGTTCGTTTCCCTGTCGCTGATGCTGACACTGCTGGTGTTTGTCGGCGAAGCCGTTCGCGATGCCTTTGATCCGAGAAAGAGCTGATATGAATTCTCTGCTACAGATTTCAGACCTGTCCATCCGGTTCGATCAGGGCCCGGTAGCTGTTGATTCGCTGTCGCTGAGCATTCGCGAAGGGGAAACCGTGGCCCTGGTCGGCGAAAGCGGCTCGGGCAAATCCATCTCGGCACTCTCCATTCTCCGGCTGCTCGACGAACGCCATGCCGATTACCCGGGCGGCAAAATCCTGTACCGGGACGAGAATCTACTCGCAGCCACCGAGAAACGTATGCGCCAGATCCGGGGCCGCGAAATCGGCATGATTTTCCAGGAACCGATGACCTCCCTGAATCCGCTGCACACCGTGGAAAGGCAGATCGGTGAAACCCTCGAACTTCATAAGGGCATGCGCGGTCCCCAGGCCCGCGAGCGGTCGCTGGAGCTGCTGGAACTGGTTGGCATCCAGAACCCGGAAAGCAAGCTTGGCGCTTACCCGCATCAGTTATCCGGGGGGCAGAAGCAACGGGTCATGATCGCAATGGCCCTGGCCAACGAGCCGGACCTGCTGATTGCGGACGAACCCACCACGGCACTGGACGTTACCGTTCAGCGCCAGGTTCTGGAGTTGCTGCGGGACCTTCAGAAGCAACTCGGCATGGCGATTCTGCTGATTACCCATGATCTGACCATTGTCCAGCGCTATGCTGATCGGGTCGCGGTCATGGAACGGGGCAAGCTGGTGGAGGAAGCGGACACGCCGGAGCTCTTTTCGGCACCTCAACATGCCTACACCCGGAAGCTTCTGGATGCCGAGCCACCGGCAGCACCACTGGCCCTGGGCCAGAGCACGGAGGTACTGTTGGCGGTCGACCAGCTGGACGTCCGCTTTCCGATCCGGAGAAACCTGTTCGGCAAGGTGAAGGAGTCCTTCCATGCGGTCCAGAGTGCCGGATTTGAACTGAAGCGGGGCGAAACCCTCGGTATTGTCGGTGAAAGCGGCAGCGGCAAAACCACCATCGGCCACGCCCTTCTGAAACTGACCGCCAGCACCGGCAGTATCCGCCTGGCCGGAGAGGAACTGGCGTTTCTCAACCAGAAAGCGTTTCGCCCCTGGCGCCGGCGTGTTCAGATCGTTTTCCAGGATCCGTTCGGCAGCCTCAGCCCGAGAATGTCGATCGCCGAAATTGTCCGTGAGGGTCTGGAAATCCATGATCGGGAAAACGCCAGTGAGCATGACCAGAAAGTGATCCGGGCGCTCACCGATGTTGGCCTGGATCCGGAAGCAAGGCACCGCTACCCGCACGAGTTCTCCGGTGGCCAGCGCCAGCGGATCGCCATTGCCCGGGCACTGGTGTTGCAACCGGATCTGATCATCCTCGACGAACCCACCTCTGCCCTGGATCGAACGGTTCAGAAGCAGGTGATTGAGTTGTTGCGGGATATCCAGGGCCGTTATGGTCTAAGCTATATCTTTATCAGCCACGATCTGGCGGTTGTACGGGCGCTCAGCCATAAACTGCTGGTGCTGCAACATGGCCGGATTGTGGAATACGGAAACGCGGCCGACATCTTCCATTCACCCCGCGCGGACTATACTCGCGAACTGTTGAACGCCGCGTTCTTTTACCAGAACCCGACTACGACTATTTGAGCGTTACCCCGGCCAGAGCACTTCAGGGATAATGCTCCAAAATCAGGAACACAGGGAGAACGACCCATGGGAATCCTCAGTGGCAAGAAAGCACTGATCGTTGGCGTAGCCAGCAAACTGTCCATCGCTTATGGCATTGCCGAAGCATTTGCCCGGGAAGGCGCCGAACTGGCGTTTACCTACCAGAATGAAAAGCTGCAGCCACGGGTTGAGAAATTCGCGGAGCAATGGGGCAGCAAGCTGACCTTCCCCTGCGATGTCGCCAGCGATGAAGAAATCGAGAATGTCTTCAAGGAGCTTGGCAAACACTGGGACAACATCGACATCATTGTCCATGCGGTTGGTTATGCCCCGGCCAATGAACTTGATGGTAACTATGTGGATGTCACCACCCGCGACGGCTTCCGCATGGCCCACGACATCAGCTCCTACAGTTTTGTGGCTCTGGCCAAGGGTGCCCGAGGCATGCTGCACGAAGGCAGCTCCCTGCTCACCCTGAGTTACCTGGGCGCTGAAAAGGTTCTCCAGAACTACAACGTTATGGGGCTGGCCAAGGCCTCCCTGGAGGCAAACGTACGCTACATGGCTGCCAGCCTGGGCCGCGATGGCATCCGCGTGAACGGCATTTCTGCCGGGCCGATCAAGACCCTGGCTGCCTCCGGCATCAAGAGTTTCCGCAAGATGCTGGCCGAAAACGCCAGGCGGGCACCGCTGCGCCGAAATGTCACCATTGATGAGGTGGGTAATGCCGCGGCATTCCTGGGTTCGGATATGGCCAGTGGCATTACCGGCGAGATCATGTACGTGGACGGCGGCTTCAATATCACGGGTATGGGCGAGCTGGAAGAATAAGCTTCGCTTTAACCGCGAGAGAAAAAAAGAGCCGGCCGATGCCGGCTCTTCTCGTTCTGGCGGTTATGAATTCCGCTAGTTCCCCTCCATAGCGGAAGCCACCGCCTCTACCCATTCGACATACGCGGTCTGGTCCGATTCAATAATTCTTACGCCGACCAGAAAAGCCGCTTCATGGGGCCGACACCAAACCACTTCCACCATCAACCGGAAAGGTTCGGGGTGATTGCCCAGCGATACCACCGCCGGTAAGAGAGCGTCCAGCGACACCGGCTCTGGAGCCAACAGGCAAAGCCCGCTGGCCGAGATATCACGTATGCTGCATACCAGTTCCTTTGCCTCGGACGCGGCGTCTTCCGGAACGCCGGATTCAAGCTCCAGAACCGCCCTGGCGCGGGCGGTCAAACGGTAATCCGCACGGTTATCCTGGTCAACACGGGGTTCGTTCTGAGTCCCGAAGCTGTATTCGTTGTCTGTCATTGTTGTTATTCCTGCATCGGCGATCAATTGCGACCCACCCGGATACGGCCAACCACCCTGCTGAGTGTGTCGTCAAACTCAGCGGAGGTGCCAAGAACCCGGATTCGTTCCTCGACAAGACCCTCTACCAGCTCATCTTCAATAAACTCGCGCCGGTTCAGGCCCAGCCGGTCCACAAACACCAGCTTTCTTGAAGCATTGATCCGCACCGCAAGTTTCAGTCTTGCCGGCTCTTCAGACGGCTCGTTGGGCTGAACGACAATCCAGCCACCCAGCTTGATACCATCAACCTGCTTTTCCGCCAGAAGCGTCTTCTCTTTGCGGATCCGCTCCTGTTCAGCCTTCTCGTCCGCCAGGCGCTGTTGCTCCGCAATCCGGCGCTGGTGTTCAAGTTCCGCCTCCCTTGCGGCCTCCAGCTCCCGACGATGCTTCTCGGCTGCTTCCTTTTCCTTCCGGAGCTCCTCGGCGCGCACTCTGGCGGCTTCGGCAGCCTGTTCCCGTTGCCGCCGCTGCTTGTCACACACACGGGCCAACAGTTCCACAGTCTCGGCAAGTACTTTGCCAAACGGAGTCAAAGTCGGCAGGGGCCGGATCTGCTGTTCGTCCAATGCCTGCTGGAATTCGCTCCAGGGCTGGAGCCCCAGCTTCACCCCGGCACCGTTCGTCCAGAGAATCTCGCCCGATTCCTCCAGCAACGCATAGAAGTAACGGCGCTGCTCGTCCGCGCCGGCGCCTTCGACAAACCATTGACCCTCGAGGGTCGAATACCGTTCTTTCGGGGGCGCTTCAAACCCGAGCCATCGGGAATCCCACTGCAAATTTCCGGCCGCGGTGATTGCATCCATCAGGTCCGGAACTTCGCCGCGTAGCCTGGAAACCATAACCGCTTCTATACCGGCGAGTGCCTCTGCCGGCAAGGGATTACTGTATACCCGGTTCCAGACATCGAGAAGGCGGTCCCCTATCTGTTCCCCAACATGATAAAGCCGGTTCCTATCTTTATCCGACAGGGAGGGATCGCCAATCCAGACCAGCCATTCCAGGAGCTTGCCGGCATGGCGAAATGTCTCGCTGTCCGGACCGGAATCCCAGACTGCCTGCTTGAGCAAGCCCTGCCAGTAATCCAGGATAAAGCGGACAATGGAGGATGGCAGTTGGCGCCCCTGAAGAGCCCGCCCGACCAATGCCCTGGCGGTTTGATCTGCCCGGCGTTGTTTTGCGGCGCCCTGCTCGGTCGCAAGCAGGCGCTGCCGGAGCTTTCCGGCCTGGGCATTGCGTTTGTCGGCCCCCTCCTGCCACTGCTCGCAGAAGCGCTCGACAGGTTCGGCGCTGCCGGACTGGAAACTGGCAGAGACCGAGATTACCAGGGCGTCAAGCTGGTCCAGTAATACCTTGCCCGAACGCCCCCCGGAATCGCTCCAGCCCCGCCATTCCTGAAGGCTGTCCAGCCAGCCCACGAGGATGTCGCTGAACGCTTTCTTGCCCTCGAGATTCATCCGCCAGGCCAGGTAAAACCTCAGCCGCGCAATCCTGCGGGCAAGCCCGGGGTGCAGGCCACTGGTTTTCAGGAACACATCCATGATGCGGTCGGCGACATAGGCGGCGTTAATCTGCCGTGCCGACCACTCCAGATTCACCGAACGGATCACATGGGTTACCCGCTCATCCCGCTGCTCGGACCAGCACGACAGCAGCAACGGGCGCCAGTCGCTGACGGCCTCGGGTGCGAGTTTGCCGGCGGGGTATGGGAGGTCGGGAACCCGGATACCGGCCAGGACGTCGTCAATTTTGTCCGAGACCGCGTGACGGGACTGCCTATCCTGCGATCTCTGCCTGTTTTGTGACATCCGTTCCCCGTACTTAAGAAGCGTTGAAAAGGCCCTGTAAATGACGCAGTATAACCAACTCGTCGGGGTTTACCGCAAGGAGTAACAGAACAACATGTCGGGCAACAAACTAGAGAATCTGAATGTGGCGAGCCAGGAAGCACTGATCACTCCTGAAGCGCTGAAGAATGAGATGCCACTCTCAGACAATGCCGCTGAAACCGTCTCCAGAGGCCGCCAGGCCATCTACGATATCATGGACGGTAAAGACCACCGGCTGTTCGTGGTTGTGGGCCCCTGCTCCATTCACGACGTCGAGGCGGCCCGTGATTACGCCAGCCGCCTGAAGAGGCTGGCCGATGAAGTGAGCGATACCCTGCTGATCGTCATGCGTGTCTACTTCGAAAAGCCCCGTACCACGGTCGGCTGGAAAGGGCTGATCAACGACCCCCACCTGAACGACACCTTCGACATTGAGCAGGGACTGCACATCGGTCGCCGGTTGCTGCTGGATATCAACGAACTCGGTCTGCCGGCTGCCACCGAGGCGCTCGATCCGATCTCTCCCCAGTATCTGCAGGACACCATTGCCTGGTCGGCGATCGGCGCCCGGACCACCGAATCCCAGACCCATCGGGAAATGAGCAGCGGGCTTTCCATGGCCATTGGCTTCAAGAACGGTACCGACGGCAGCCTTGATGTCGCGGTGAACGCCATGAAATCCGTTTCCCACCCCCACAGTTTCCTGGGTATCGACCAGCAGGGCCAGGTGGCGATCATTCGCACCAAGGGTAATAACTATGGCCACGTCGTATTGCGTGGCGGCGGTGGCAAGCCGAACTACGATTCTGTCAGTGTTGCCCTGTGCGAGCAGGCGCTGGACAAGGCAGGCCTTCGCAAATCAGTGATGATTGACTGCAGCCATGCCAACTCCAGCAAGGATCCGGTCATCCAGCCGCTGGTTATGCAGGACGTGACCCACCAGATCCTGGAGGGCAATACCTCAATCCAGAGCCTGATGGTCGAGAGCAACATCAACTGGGGCAACCAGTCCATTCCCGAGAATCTGGCGGACCTGCAATACGGAGTGTCGGTAACCGACGCCTGCATTGACTGGCCGACCACCGAGAAAGCTATCCGGGAAATGCGTGACAAACTGAAGGATGTGCTGCCCAAGCGCAAGGCCGGGTAAGCCCGCAAACCAGAACAATTCCGGGGAGCTCAGCTCCCCGGCAAACCGCCTACCCAGTCCAGCCTCTCCCGCAACGACACCACCTGCCCGATAATCACCAGTGTCGGCGCCTGAACGGCTTCCGCCTCCACCCGTGTGACAATATTGCTGAGATTGCCGGTTACCACGCGCTGATCCCTGGTAGTCCCCTTGGAGACCAACGCCACCGGCATATCCTGTGACATGCCATGGGCAACCAGCTGACGGCAGATAATGGGCAGACCTACCAGGCCCATGTAGAACACCAGGGTCTGGTTGTTCTGAACGAAGTCCTTCCAGGGCAGATCACAGGTATCGTTCTTGAGATGGCCGGTGACGAACCGGACAGATTGTGCGTGATCCCGGTGGGTCAGCGGAATGCCCGCATAGGCGGCACAGCCGGAGGCGGCGGTAATACCAGGAACCACCTGAAAGCGCACGCCGGCATCGGCCAGGGTTTCTATTTCCTCGCCACCACGACCGAAGATGAACGGATCGCCACCCTTGAGGCGGACCACCTTTCGGCCCTGCCGGGCCAGATCCACCAGACGCTGATTAATCTGATCCTGCGGCAGGGTATGGTTGGCCCGTTGCTTGCCAACGTGAATCATTTCGGCCGTGTCCGGGATCATGGCCAGTATTTCCGGCGAGACCAGGCGATCGTAGAGGACCACCTCGGCGGAGGAGATCAGCCTCCAGGCCTTGAGTGTCAGTAATTCCGGATCCCCCGGCCCGGCTCCGACCAGGGCCACCTCACCCGCCGATGTGTTCGGATTCGAGGTAATGGGGTTAACCCTGTACCTTATTGGTGCAGGGGTTGCACCAACGCCCTTCCCTGGTGCGCTATCTGGCTGATCACTCATTGGATTCTGTCGACGCCTCCCATATACGGCTTGAGAACCTCCGGTACCAGAATGCTGCCGTCCGCTTGCTGATAGTTCTCCATGACCGCAATCAGGGCGCGACCAACAGCAAGACCAGAGCCATTCAGGGTGTGAACGGGCTCGGGCTTTCCGGTTTCCGGATTACGCCAGCGTGCATGCATGCGCCGTGCCTGAAAATCCCGGGTGTTGGAACAGGAGGAAATTTCCCGGAACTTCTCCTGGCCCGGCAGCCAGACTTCCAGATCATAGGTCTTGGCTGCGGAAAAGCCCATGTCGCCGCCGCAGAGTGAGACCACACGGTAAGGCAGTTCCAGCAGCTGCAGCACCTTTTCAGCATGTCCGGTCAGCGCTTCCAGCGCTGCCTCGGAATCCTCCGGGCGCACCACCTGAACCAGCTCGACCTTGTCGAACTGGTGTTGACGGATCATGCCGCGGGTATCACGGCCATAGGAACCCGCTTCGCTGCGGAAACACGGGGTATGGCAGACCATCTGCAGCGGCAGCTCCGCGGCATCCAGGATGCTGTCGGAGACCAGATTGGTAGCCGGCACTTCCGCTGTCGGAATCAGGTACAGCGGATGCTCCCCTTCGGTCTTGAAAAGGTCTTCCTCGAACTTCGGAAGCTGACCGGTCCCATACAGGGTGTCAGCATTCACCAGATACGGAACATAGGTTTCCAGATAGCCATGTTCACGGGTATGCAAATCCAGCATGAACTGCGCCAGCGCCCGGTGCAGCCTCGCCACGGGCCCGCGCATGACGGCAAACCGGGAATGGGCAAGACGGGTTGCGGCTTCGAAGTCCAGACCGCCCAGCCCTTCGCCAAGGGCGACATGATCCCTGGGTTCGAAATCAAAGCTCCGGGGCGTGCCCCAGGTGCGAACCTCAACATTGTCGTCTTCACTGTCGCCGGCCGGCACGTCTTCATCCGGAAGATTCGGGATGCCGGCAAGGAAACCAGTGAGTTCTTCCTGAAGGGTACGGAGCTCGTCTTCGGCTTCGGACTTCTGTTTTTTCAGATCCTCCACTTCATCCAGCAGTGGCTGGATATCCTCGCCCGCAGCCTTGGCCTTGCCAATCGATTTGGACCGCTTGTTCTGCTCGCTCTGAAGGGTTTCCGTACGTACCTGAAGGGCACGGCGGCGTTCCTCAAGCTGCTCGAAGGTGGCGGTATCGAATTCGAAATTCTTGATGGCCAGCCGACGGGCGATCTCTTCTGTCTGGGTACGGACACGTTTGGGATCGAGCATGATTATCCTGAATCTTCCGGTTAGCGATGTTTTGAATGACTGGCCATTATACCTGCACTGGCGCTGGTGGCTACCGCAGCAAAAGGCTCAGGTATAGCGTTTTCGGGGGCTATCGGCGTTGCGGGAATCCAGTCTCTGGCGCTTTTCGGCCAGTTTGATCTCAAGCCCGCGGCTTACCGGCTGGTAATACCGACGCTGGTGAATGGCCTCTGGCAGGTAGGATTCGCCGGCGGCAAAGGCCTCGGGTTCGTCGTGGGCGTAGCGGTAGGTGTCCCCGTGCCCCATGCTTTTCATCAGCTTGGTGGGCGCATTCCGCAGGTGCACCGGCACTTCGTAGTCCGGGTCCTGGCGAATGTCCGCCATACATCGGTTGAAGGCGTTATAGACGGCATTGCTCTTGGGGGCCAGGGCCAGGTAAATGACCGCCTGGGCAAGGGCAAGCTCACCCTCCGGCGAACCCAGCCTTTCCTGGGCATCCCAGGCTTCCATGCTCAGTTGCAGGGCCCGGGGGTCGGCATTACCAATGTCCTCGCTGGCAATCCGGACCAGGCGGCGGGCAACGTACAGTGGGTCACAGCCGCCATCCAGCATGCGGCACAGCCAGTACAGCGAGCCGTCCGGATCCGAGCCGCGCACCGACTTGTGCAGTGCGGAAATCTGGTCATAGAAAACGTCGCCGCCCTTGTCGAACCGCCGAAGGCTGGTCTGCATGACCTGCTCGAGCTGATCCGCCGTTATCCGATCCTTTCCGCTGTCATCCGGCTCGGCAAGATCGGCTGCCACTTCCAGAATGTTCAGCGCGCGCCGGGCATCGCCGCCGGACGCCGAAGCCATCAGGGTCAACACGTCGTCTGCCACCACCAGCCGGTCGCCAAAGCCCTGCTCATCGGTCAGCGCGCGGCGAAGCAGCTGGAGAATGTCCGGTTCTTCAAGATTTTTCAGAACGTAGACACGGGTCCGGGACAGCAATGCGCTGTTCAGTTCAAAGGAAGGGTTTTCCGTGGTGGCACCCACGAAAATGAAGGTGCCATCTTCGATGTGCGGCAGGAACGCGTCCTGCTGGCTTTTGTTGAACCGATGCACCTCGTCGACAAACAGCAAGGTGTCACGGCCCTGGGACTGCTTGCGATTGCGGGCCCGCTCGACGACAGCACGAATCTCCTTGACACCGCTCAGTACCGCAGAGACGGTCTCAAAGCTGAGATCGCTGACATTGGCCAGCAGCTGGGCAAAGGTCGTCTTGCCGACGCCGGGAGGACCCCAGAGGATCATGGAATGAAGCTGCCCCTGCTCCACCGCCCGTCGGAGCGGTTTGCCGGGGCCGACCAGGTGGGCTTGCCCGACATAGTCGTCCAGGGTCGATGGCCGCATTCTCGCGGCGAGCGGCCGGAAACCGGCGGTTTCCGCGAACAGGCTATCCTGCATCAGGCCCCGTCCCGGATGATATCGACGCCCTCCGGATAATCGAGGGTAAAGGCACTGGCCTCAACCGGCTCATTCACACGAATCCGGTCAAAACTCAGGATGCTGATCTGGGACAGGGAATCCTGCATCCGCATTTCCTGCAGCTCGCCCTTGTAAAAGGTCAGCCGCAGGGAGGTGAACAGAGAGTCCTGGCTCTTTGGCTCAAGCGTGAACTCCCTGGTGTATTCGCCAACCTTTCGACCGGATACCCGGTAGGTCTCTTCAAGATTGTCCACCTCGCCGCTGAGCAGCAGCGCCGGGGTGGATTGCACCCGCTCGTCCAGATTATGAATGGTCACCTGCTCCAGGTCCGGGTCGTAGACCTCAACCGTCTCACCGTTGCTGACGACAAACTGCGACAGCGGCGCACTGGTCTCCCAGTAAAACAGGCCCGGACGCTTGGCTTTCAGGGTCCCCCGGGTTTCCTGAACCTGGTTACCGTTTCCGTTAACCACGATCTGGATGAAATCGGCCTGATAGGACTCATAACTTTCGAGTAACGACGCCAGTTCATCGGCTGCGCTGGCGGATCCGGCCTCCTTTGCCGCCGCAAAACCGGTAAAGACCGCAGCAACGGCGAGGGTAAACAGGCGGATCAGAACAGACTGTCGCATTATCATTTACTCCTAATCTCTTGGTGGAGGCGGAGCCAGAACTTCGCGGGCACCATTATGGCCCGCAGCGCTCACCACGCCCGACGCTTCCATGGCATCAACCAGATTTGCAGCCCGGTTGTAGCCAATCTTGAATTTCCGCTGTACGGAGGAAATCGACACCCGGCGGCCTTCGGTGACAAAGGCAACCGCTTCATCGTAGAGGGCGTCTCCCTCACTGTCTCCGCCGCCTTCGGACAGGTTTGGAACCCCGGGCAGGCTTTCACCTTCGGCGCCGTTCAGAACGTCGTCGACGTATACGGGTTCGCCCCGTGCTTTCCAGGCACTGACCACCCGATGAACCTCGTCGTCATCCACAAACGCCCCATGGACACGAACGGGCAAGCCGGAACCCGGCGGCAGATACAGCATATCGCCGTGGCCCAGCAACTGTTCTGCGCCACCCTGGTCCAGCACCGTCCGCGAATCGATCTTCGAGGACACCTGGAAGGACATCCGGGTGGGAATGTTGGCCTTGATCAGGCCGGTAATGACATCCACCGAAGGGCGCTGGGTCGCCAGGATCAGGTGAATACCGGCGGCCCTCGCCTTTTGCGCGATCCGGGCAATCAGCTCCTCAACCTTCTTGCCAACGATCATCATCATGTCGGCGAATTCGTCGATAACCACGACGATAAAGGGCAGCGTTTCCAGTTCCGGCCGTTCCTGCTCATCATTGGCCAGGTATTCGTCCGGTTTCCAGAACGGGTCCAGAAGTGGCTCCCCGGCCGCCGCGGCATCCTTGACTTTGCGATTGTAGCCGGCGAGGTTCCGAACCCCGAGGTTCGCCATCAGCTTGTAACGCCGTTCCATCTCGGCCACACACCAGCGCAGGGCATTGGCCGCCTCTTTCATATCGGTGACAACCGGCGCCAACAGATGGGGAATGCCATCGTAGATGCTCAGCTCCAGCATCTTGGGATCAACCATGATAAACCGGACGTCTTCCGGGCCGGCCTTGAGCAGCATGCTCAGCAGCATGGCATTGACACCGACCGACTTACCGGAGCCGGTAGTACCGGCCACCAGCAGGTGCGGCATCTTGGACAGGTTGGCCACCATGGGGTTGCCACCAATATCGTTACCCAAGGCCAGCGTAAGCGGCGAACTGGATTCCTGGAATACCCGCGCGCCCAGCACTTCACTGAGGCGAACCATCTCCCGTTCTTCGTTGGGAATCTCGATACCAACCACGGACTTGCCGGGAATGACCTCCACCACCCGCACGCTCAACACCGCCAGTGAACGGGCAAGATCCTTGGCCAGGTTGGAAATCTTGCTGACTTTCACCCCTGCGGCGGGCTTGATTTCAAACCGGGTAATCACCGGCCCGGGATTAACCTCGACCACTTCCACGGACACCCCGAAATCCGCCAGTTTTTCTTCCAGCAGCCGGGACATGTGTTCAAGGGATTCCTCCGAATAGCCCTTCTCTTTGTGCTCTTCCGGGGGATCAAGCAGGGAGATGGGCGGAATCGGACTTTCGATATCCTCGAGCAGGGACGACTGTTTGCTGCCCTTGTCTTTTGGCTTTGGCGACTGCTCGTCTTTCTTGAACGGTGAGATTTTCAGGGAACGGCCGGAGGGCTCCGGTGGCGTTTGCGGCGCGGACTTCGCGCTGGCGCTTACCGGCGCTTCGTCCCGTGAGCTGAAGCTTTCCAGGCGCGCAGGTTCCGGATCAATACCCGCAGCCAGGCCATCGAGCCCGGGTTCAACACGGTCGTCCGAGCGATTTGCCGCCGGTTTTGGCTGTTTCGGTTTTCTCGGACCGAAGCCCGGGATTCGTTGCCACCACCGAATCGCTTTGGTTTTGTGCGAGGCTTCGGGCACCCGATCCTTTATCACGGGTGGCTCAGGTTTCGGAGCCGGCTTGGCGGCCGGAGTTTCCCGTGCCTCGGGTTTGGCCGGTTTGCTGCCGCTGAACAGGCCCTTGATCGCTAAGCCCGTTCTGAGGGTGAGGCCGCCGACCTGATCCATCAGCCAGAACCAGGACAGCCCTGTGGTCACCGTCAGCGCAAACAGGAAGATGGCGATCAGAAGCAGCGTTGTTGCCGGCAGATTGAAAAAGCGCACCATGGCGTCCGCCACCGCTGTCCCGAGAACACCCCCGGAAGACACGCCAAGCCCGAATACCGAATACAGAGACAGCAGGCTCGTTGCCGAAAGAAGAATCAGCAGAAAACCGCCGGTTCGCATGAGTAACAGGGGCCAATGCAGGTCCAGAGACTCGTTCCGGCGGCGAATCAGCATCAGGGCGTAGGCCGCGATCATAACCGGGAACAGGTAAGCCACGTGGCCAAAGAAATCCATGAAAAGGCTGGCCAGCCAGGCGCCGGTGCGGCCCGCGTAGTTCTGGACACTGGTGTCGTGGCCGATACTGGCCCAGCCAGGATCCGAAGGGCTGAAGGTCACCAGGGCCATGGCCAGGTAGATGCACAGGGCAATAAGCGCAATAACCGCCCCTTCACGGGCGCCCTGTGCCACCAGGCGGCGAAAGCGCAGTTGCTTCTCTGTCAGTTCCTGTGGTGCGTTCTTCGCTTTTGCAGATTCTGCCATGAATGCTCAGACGTTATCGGTGCTTGCGTTCCGAAGCGCCTGAAAACCCCTCTCAAGGTCGGTTTTCAGGTCTTCAACGGCCTCAATTCCGACGGAAATCCGGATCAGGTTTTCCGTGATTCCCGCGCGCGCTTTGTCCTCCGGAGACAGGCGCCCGTGGGTTGTTGTCGCTGGGTGGGTAATGGTCGTTTTGACGTCCCCCAGATTCGCAGTAATGGAGATCATCCGTGTAGCATCGATGAACGCCCATGCTTCCTCCCGGGCGCCTTTGAGCCGGAACGACAGCACACCACCAAACCCTTTCTGCTGTTTTTTCGCCAGCTCATGCTGGGGATGGCTTTCGAGCCCGGCATAGAAAACACAGTCAACGGATGCCTGCTGCTCCAGCCACAGAGCCAACTCTAGCGCATTGTCACAGTGGGCGCGCATACGGATTGGTAAGGTTTCGAGGCCTTTCTGGAACACCCAGGCATTGAAGGGGCTCATTGTTGGTCCGGCAGAGCGAAGGAAACCGTAGACCTCTTCCATCATCTTTGCAGAGCCCACCACGACACCACCGACACACCGACCCTGTCCGTCAAGGTATTTGGTGGCAGAGTGGATCACGATATCGGCGCCCTGCTCCAGCGGCCGCTGCAGGACCGGTGTGCAGAAGCAGTTATCCACCACAAAAAGTGCATCGTTTGCACGGGCAAGTTCGGCGAGCCCGGCCATATCCGCCACTTCACAGAGCGGATTGGACGGCGTCTCAATAAACAGCATGCGGGTTTCCGGGCGAACCGATGCCTGCCATTCGTCCATATCCGTCAGGCTGACAAAAGAGGTTTCCACCCCGAAACGTGCCATGTACTTCTGGAACAGCACATTGGTGGTACCGAATACGCCTCTGGAGCAAATGACATGATCACCGCTTTGCAGCAGGGCCATACAGGTACTGAGGATGGCAGCCATGCCCGAGGCAGTGGCTACCGCCCGCTCACCGCCTTCCATCGCCGCGATCCGGCCTTCAAAGGCCTGAACCGTGGGATTGGTGAAGCGGGAATAGATATTGCCCGGCTCATCTCCGCCAAAACGGGCAGCAGCCTGGGCGGCACTGCCATAAACAAAACTGGAGGTGGGAAAGATGGCATCGCTGTGTTCGAGCTGGCCAGTTCGGATCTGCCCTGCCCTCACCGCAAGAGTATCCACGGACATACCATCGAGATCCGATTCCGGAATCCAGACAGTTTCTTCGCGGCGAAAGGTCATGAACGTCTCCTGCCTGATACGGCTGCTTCAGTCTTCATCGTTGTACAGATCAATAATTCCGTTGTCGCTGGATGAAGCCCCGCTGCTCTCAAAACGTTTGTCATCGTTGCGCAACTCTTCCAGACGGTAAAGATAAGCCGCGTCGACATCGCCGGTAACGTAATTACCGGTGAACACGGAGCATTCCCAGCCTTCGATATCATCGTTGACATCGCTCACGCAGGTTACCAGATCATCCAGATCCTGATAGAGCAGCCAGTCGGCGCCAATCAGCTCCCGGATTTCCTCAACCGTGCGCTCATGGGCAATCAGCTCACTCGCCGAGGGCATATCAATGCCGTAGACGTTCGGATAGCGAACCGGGGGCGCTGCCGAGGCAAAATAAACCTTGCGGGCACCGGCATCCCGGGCCATCTGGACGATTTCCTTACAGGTTGTGCCGCGCACAATGGAATCATCCACCAGCATGACATTCTTGCCACGGAACTCCAGATCGATGGGGTTGAGCTTCTGGCGGACAGACTTCTTACGCATTTTCTGGCCAGGCATGATGAATGTCCGACCGATATAACGGTTCTTGATAAAGCCTTCGCGAAATTTGACACCCAGGCGGTGGGCCATCTGCATGGCCGAGGTGCGGCTGGTGTCGGGAATGGGCATAACGACATCAATGTCGTGGTCCGGACGTTCGCGCAGCACCTTTTCTGCCAGGGTTTCGCCCATACGCAGACGTGCCTTGTAAACCGAAACCTTATCAATGATGGAGTCCGGACGGGCAAAATACACGTGTTCGAAAATACAGGGGAACAGATGCGGCTGCTCGGCGCACTGGCGGGTATACAGGGTACCGTCGGTTTCAATATAAACCGCCTCACCCGGTGCAATATCGCGCACCAGGGTGTAGCCGGCAGCGCTCAGGGCAACACTCTCCGAGGCAATCATGTATTCCTTGCGACCGTCTTCGGCGGTCCGTTCACCGTAGCAGGCCGGCCGGATGCCGTTGGGGTCACGGAAGCCGACAATGCCGTAACCGGTAATCATCGCGATCACGGCGTAAGCGCCACGGCACCGCTTGTGCACGGCGCTCACCGCGGAAAAAATTTCATCCTTGGTAGGATTCAGCTTGCCCAGCTTCTGGAGTTCGTGGGCGAAGACATTCAGCAGCACTTCCGAATCGGAGTTGGTATTGATGTGGCGCAGATCGGTCCGGAACAGGTCCTTGCTGAGATCATCGGCATTGGTCAGGTTGCCGTTGTGCGCCAGGGTAATGCCGTAGGGGCTGTTGACGTAGAACGGCTGGGCTTCTGCCGAGCTGGCGCTGCCGGCTGTGGGATAGCGGACATGGCCTATCCCGACATTGCCAACCAGACGGCGCATATGGCGGGTGTGGAACACATCCCGAACCAACCCGTTGTCCTTGCGCAGGTAAAACCGCTCATCCTGAAATGTAACAATGCCCGCCGCGTCCTGGCCCCGGTGCTGAAGTACAGTCAGCGCATCATAGAGCGACTGATTGACGTTGGAAGTACTGACGATGCCGACAATGCCACACATGGATAAGGTGTTCTCCGAGTGTTAATACTGAATGTTAGCGGGACGCAGACGCAGGTTCCACGCCTTCCTGCAATGTACCGGGTTCCGGTTCTGGCGCACCCTCGGGCGCAGGCCCCAGATACCGGGCAAATTCATCGCCCAGGGTTCGCCTGGACCAGTCTTCAACCACTGCCAGACGGTCAATGATGACAGACGTTCGCCACCAGGTGTCCTGCGACAGCGGTGTATAGCGGGTAAAGGCGATGGCCACGATGACCACTACCACGCCCCGTAACAGCCCGAACCCCATGCCCAACACCCGATCGGTCGCGGACAGACCGGTAGCCCGGATCAGGTGGCCAATCATGTTATTGATGATGGCACCCACAATAAGGGTTCCGAAGAAGAGTATGGCGAAGGCTGCAATAAGCCTCACCAGCGGTGTTTCAACCGTGCTTTCCAGCAGGGTCTGCATCTGGGGATGGAAGGTTCTTGCAAGGATGAACGCACCCACCCAGGTCACCAGAGACAGGGCTTCTCGTACGAAACCCCGTTTCAGGCTGATAAGGGTGGAAACTGTAATCAGGGCGATAATGACCCAGTCAATCCAGATCAGCGCTTCCATTGAAAACCCGGTGGAGAAAAGGAAGCGCGAATTCTATCAGGAAACCCCGGTTCGCCAAACCGCCTGAACCACATTAAGCCCATTGAACGGCGCTATTTTTCGCTGGAGGTAACCAGACTGTTGACCCCAAAGGCATCATCAAGGGCGCGCTTGGCAGATTCGGCTTCCGACTTGGTGGCAAAGGGGCCGCTGAACACCCGCGTGAGCGTGGTATCGCCGCGAACCACTTCCTGCAGATGGGAGCCGTAGCCCTTTTCCCGCACCTTGTCCCGTAACCGCCGGGCATTCTCCTCATTGCCGAAACTGCCCAGCTGCACCACCCAGGCACCTTCCAGCGATCGCTGGTACTCGGCAGATTCAGGCTCAGCCGTTTCGGTCGGCTGCTCCGCCGTATCGGCCGCTGTTTCGGTGGATGGCTGGTCTGCGGTCGATTCCCGCTGGCTGGATTCGGACGGCTCTGTGGTTTGCGGGGCCGCCACGGATTCCGGGCTGTCCTCACCCATCTGACCTTCCTCAAGAATCTGGTAGCCGGGCGAATCGTCGCCCTCACTCGCTACAGAGGACGGGACTTCGGGGGCAGTCTCGTTGAGCTCATAGGACGGTGCCGGCTCGATTCCGCTCTCGGGCGCCTCAACCTCGGGGAAAGGCGGCTCCTCCGGAATTTTGATGGTTGTGGAGGAGCGCTCCGAGTGGGGCTCATCAAAAAGCATGGGAACAAAGATAACCGCCAGGGAAACAAGTACCAGCGCCCCGATTATTCTCTGTTTCAATCCATCCACGTTACCAGGCTCCCGTCTGTTGTTACTGCGCCAAAAAGACCGCTTCCCGCCGATACTAACCGCCCGGCCGCCGGAACTCAAAGCCGGACCCACTGCCATGGACAAAGTTTAAGGCGACGGCATCAAATCCGGGCATCGGCGTTATTGAGCAGAATATCCCGGCCTTGCGCCACGGTATAGAACGAACCGAAAACGATCACGAGATCATCCGCCGTGGCGCTGGAAAGCGCCGCGGCCAGCGCTTCCCGGACCGAACTGAATACACCCGCCCCCTGCACATCGCAGGCCGCGAACCGCTCATTCAATGACTCCGCCGACAGCCCCCTTGGAACCTCAAGCCCGGCCAGGTACCAGTGATCCACCACACCCGCCATGGCCCGGGCAACGCCTTCAACATCCTTGTCAGCCAACGCGCCATAGATGGCATGCACCTGTCGGCCTTCGGTTTTCAGACTTGTCAGGCGACCGGACAGCCACCCGGCGGCATGGGGATTGTGGCCAACGTCAGCGAACAGGTCGGGTGCCGAGCCCAGGCGCTCGAAACGGCCGGGGACAGCCAGTGCACAGACGGTTCGTTCTATATCCCCAATCGCCAGCTCCGGCTCCAGACTGCGAACGGCAACGACCGCTGCCGCCACGCTTTTCACCGGCAACGGGCCTGCAGGTAGGCGAATCGCCCGGCCGTCATGTTTCAGCTCCACCCCTGCTCTCGCCTGGCCATCATGCTGTTCAGATTCCAGCCAGTAATCCCGATCCAGCAGTGCCAGCCGGACCTTCTGGGCAGCTACCTGTTGGAGCACGGAGCTGGGCACATCTGTGTCGGCATAAACGGCGGGGATACCGGGCCTGAGCACACCCGCTTTTTCGAACCCGATAACTTCCCGGTTGTCTCCAAGGTAGGCAACGTGGTCGATGTCCACCGATGTCAGTATGGCCAAATCGGCATCGAGAACGTTGACGGCATCAAGCCGGCCGCCAAGCCCGACTTCCAGAATCCAGTCATCGACCCCGGCATTGGCAAAAGCAACGAAAGCCGCCAGGGTGCCAAACTCAAAATAGGTCAAAGACACCGTGCCGCGGGCCTGTTCAACAGTTTCAAACGCCTTTACCAGGGCATCATCGGAAATATCCTCACCGCGCAGACGCACACGCTCGTTGTAGTTCTGGAGGTGGGGTGAGGTATAGGCTCCGGTGCTCCGCCCCGCCGCCCGCAACAGCGCTTCCAGGGCCGCCACGCAGCTGCCCTTGCCGTTGGTTCCGGCAACGGTGATGATGCGGGCCCGCGGATTGCGCCGGAAAAGCCGGCGCAGCACGATCAGAACCCGGTCAAGCCCGAGGTCAATCTCTTTGGGGTGTATTGCTTCAAGATAGGACAGCCAATCGGCAACAGCAGCACCAGCCCCCGGCGCAACCGGGGGCTGGACCGACTTCTTACTCGGCGGGGGCATCGGTTTCGGGCTTTTCCGTCAATTCAAATTCAATGGGCTCTTCTGTACCCGGACGTTCCTGTCCAGTGAATTTCGCTACGACGTGGGCAATTCGCTCCCGCATCTGGTGGCGATGAAGAATCATGTCGATGGCACCATGCTCCAGCAGAAACTCACTGCGCTGGAAACCCTCGGGGAGTTTTTCGCGCACTGTCTGCTCGATAACCCTGGGGCCGGCAAAGCCAATCAACGCATTGGGCTCGGCAATATTCAGATCCCCCAGCATGGCCAGACTGGCGGACACGCCCCCGAACACCGGATCCGTCATGACCGAAATATAGGGAATGCCTTCCTGTTTCATTCGCTCGAGCACTGCCGCCGTTTTTGACATCTGCATCAGCGAAAGAATGGCTTCCTGCATACGAGCGCCACCACTGGCGGAGAAACAGACCAGCGGAATGCGCTCCTTGAGGGCCACATTGGCCGCCTGAACGAACTTCTCACCAACCACCTGGCCCATGGAACCGCCGAGGAAGTTGAACTCGAAGGCACAGGCTACAAGCGGAACCCCCAGGGTTGTACCCCTCATTGCGACCAGGGCATCTTTCTCTCCGGTCGATTTCTGAGCCTGCGACAGGCGGTCCTTGTAACGCTTGGTATCCTTGAACTTCAGGCGGTCCCAGGGCTCCAGCTCCGCTGAAATCTCTTCGCGGCCGTCCTCATCAAGGAAAACGTCCAGACGCCGGCGGGCATTAACCCTCAGGTGGTGATTACATTTGGGGCAAACATCAAGGTTCTTTTCCAGCTCAGGCTTGTAGAGGAATGCACCGCATTTGGGGCATTTTTTCCACAGCCCCTCCGGCACACCGGTTCTCTGCTTGGATTCCGAGCGAATCTTGCTCGGCATGATCTTGTCCAGCCAGTTACTCATGTTTTCATCCTGTCCTGTGATGCCTGTTTGCCCTCACCCCTTCACTCAGGAGGCCAGGCTGTCCAGTGCTTCGCGCATTGGGTGGAGCAGATCCGTCAGAGCTCGTTTCAGCTGGTCGGTATCTGCCTGATTTCTCGCTATTGTATCGACCAGGACACTGCCAACAATTACACCATCGGATACCCGCCCCACCGCCGCGGCCGTTTCCGCATCGCGGATACCGAAGCCCACGCCCACGGGAAGCGCAGTCAGCTCGTGAATATGGCTCACCTTCTCGGCAACCTCTTCCACATTGATCGTGGCCGAACCTGTTACACCCTTGATAGAAACATAGTACACATAGCCGGAAGAGTGCTCACTGATTGCACGGATCCGGTCATCGGTGGTTGTCGGTGCCAGCAAAAAGATCGCATCCAGGCCGCGCTCGGTAAACAGTGGCGCCACCTCGTCGGCCTCTTCCGGCGGCAAATCAACCGTCAGAACGCCATCCACACCGGCATCCCTGGCAGCGTTGGCAAAGCTTTCGAACCCCATGGCCTCCATCGGGTTCAGGTAGCCCATCAGAACCACCGGAGTGCGGTCATCGGTCTTGCGGAATTCCTTGACCATGGCGATCACCTGCCGCAGCGAGGTGCCGTGAACCAGCGCCCGCTCGCAGGCCAGCTGGATCACCGGGCCGTCTGCCATCGGATCCGAGAACGGCACACCGAGCTCGATGATATCGGCCCCCGCCTTCACCAGTGTATGCATCAGATCGACCGTAACATCGGGATGGGGGTCACCAGCGGTAATGTAGGGGATAAGTGCCTTGCGACCTTGTCCTTTAAGGGTTTTGAAAACCCCTTCGATTCGGCTCATGCCTGCTCCTGTTGATTCATCAGATCTCGATGCCTTCTAGCTTGGCAACCGTGTTAATGTCCTTGTCACCACGACCGGAGACGTTAATCACCACGGTCTGATCCTTGTCCATTGTCGCCGCGAGCTTGATGGCGTAAGCCACCGCATGGGCTGTCTCCAAGGCGGGCATAATACCCTCTACCCGGGTCAGTTTACGGAAACCGTCCATCGCCTCGTTGTCTGTGACCGATACATAATGCGCCCGGCCAATGTCTTTAAGCCAGCTGTGTTCCGGACCAACGCCCGGGTAATCCAGACCGGCACTGACAGAGTGTGTGCCGGCAATCTGGCCGTTCTCGTCTTCCATCAGGTAAGTACGGTTGCCATGGAGCACGCCAGGACGACCGGCGCAGAGAGGCGCGGCGTGTTTACCGGTTTCAATGCCAAGACCACCTGCCTCTACACCATACAGCTCAACGGATTCGTCCGAGAGGAACGGATAGAACATACCAATAGCGTTTGAACCACCGCCGACACAGGCCACCAGGGCATCCGGCAGCTTACCGGTTTTCTCAAGCGCCTGGCGCCGCGTTTCACGGCCAATAACGGACTGGAAATCCCGGACCAGCAACGGATAGGGGTGCGGCCCGGCTACTGTACCAATGATATAAAACGTTTCATCAACATTGGCCACCCAGTCCCGCATGGCATCGTTCATGGCATCCTTCAGGGTTTTGCTGCCACTCTGAACGGCGTGCACCTCAGCCCCCAGAAGTTTCATCCGGAAAACGTTCAGGGACTGTCGCTGAACGTCCTCGGCACCCATGAATACATGGCATTCCAGCCCCAGACGGGCACAAACAGTGGCCGTGGCGACACCGTGCTGTCCGGCACCGGTCTCAGCGATAATCCGTTTCTTGCCCAGGAAGCTGGCAAGCAGGGCCTGGCCAATGGTGTTGTTCACTTTATGGGCGCCGGTGTGACAGAGATCCTCACGCTTCAGCCAGATCTGGGCACCGCCGGTCTCCCGGGTCAGGCGCTCGGCAAAATACAGCGGTGTGGGACGCCCGACATAGTCCGCCAATTCCTTGTCGAATCGAGCCTGGAATTCAGGATCTTTCTTCAGGCGGGCGTACTCTTTCTCGAGCGTCATCAGGGAATCCATCAGAGTCTCTGAAACAAACCGCCCACCAAAGGCCCCGAAGTGACCCCGCGCGTCCGGCAGTGCGCTCAGCATTTCTTCAGTCAGTTTTACAGACACGGTGAACCTCTTTAATAAAGTGAGAAATTTTCTGGATATCCTTGATGCCTTTATCCTGCTCAACACCGCCGCTGACATCCACCGCCCAGGGTTTCACCTGTTTTACAGCGTCGAATACGTTATCAGATGACAACCCGCCGGCCAATATAAGGGGTAACGGCCGGCTTTCCGGTATCAGGTCCCAGTTGAAGACCTTTCCGGTGCCGCCATACCGCTCAGGGTCCCAGGCATCCACCAGCAAACCGGCTGAGTCCCGATACTCTTCGAACGCCCGCTCAATCTGGCCGGATTCGCGGACCCGGATGGCCTTGACCCAACGGCGGGAAAAGGATGAGCAGAAATCAGCCGGTTCGTCGCCGTGAAACTGCAACAGATCCAGGGGCACCCGATCGAGTACCGCTTCCACCTCCTGGTCCGACGGATTCACGAACAGACCGACGACGGATACAAAGGCCGGAACACGACTAACCAGCTCTACTGCCCGCTCCACGGATAGCGACCGCGGGCTCGGATCGTAAAAGACAAAGCCCAGGGCGTCTGCGCCACACTTGATCGCGGCATCAATGTCCTCGTGGCGAGTAAGCCCGCAGATTTTGACGCGCGTGCTCATTGGTTCGTTACCCGTTGCCTGGAATGGATGTGTGTGGGCGCAAGCGGGCTGTTTTCCGCCCGACTGAACCACGGTCGCAAGAAGCCGGGGCCACACTCGGCGGCAGGCAACCCGAATGCTTCCGGGTAACCTACGTCAACAAGATACAGACCATGGGGCGGAGCGGTAACACCGGCTGCTGTCCGATCCCTGGCGTTCAGTATCTCATGAATCCAGTCCGCCGGCTGCTTTCCCGAACCCACCGCCATCAAGGCTCCTGCGATGTTGCGTACCATATGATGCAGAAACGCGTTGGCCTGCACATCTATTACGACGAAATCCCGCTTGCGGGTTACCGAGATCCTCTCCATGAATCGGACCGGCGTTCGGGATTGGCAACCGGCGGCGCGAAAAGAAGAAAAATCATGCTCACCGGCAAGCACCTGGGCCGCCTCATGCATTCGCTCCGCATCGAGCGGCCGGAAGGTCCAGCTCACCTGGCCACGCTGGATACCGGGCCGCACCGGGTGGTTAAAGATGACGTAACGGTAGCGGCGGTAGGTGGCCGAGAAACGGGCATGAAAGTCACCGGTGCCATTGCCCGCCCAGTGAACCGCGATGTCCCCGGGTAGCGCGGTATTGATGCCCATTACCCAGGAACGAAGGTTCCTGACCGACGGGGTGTCAAAATGGGCAATCTGGTAACTGGCGTGGACACCGGCGTCAGTGCGGCCGGCGCAAACAAGATCCACTGGGTGATTCGCGACCCTTGCTACAGCTTTTGTCAGCTCGGCTTCCACCGACCGGACACCGGACTTCTGAAGCTGCCAGCCATGGAAATTCTGACCATCGTATTCCAGGGCTAATGCAACGCGCCCTGCCCCGATGGCGTTATCCGTGGTGAGTTGCTGTGTCTCGAGAAACAAGTGCGAATCCGGAAAGAGTGTTGCTGTAAAAAACAAAGCGCCGGCTTGGTGCCGGGGATTACCCCGGCGGCCGGCGCTTGCTGCCTGTCACTGCCGATTATAACGGATCAGGACAGATTTTTAAGGAGATCTTGTGCCTCCACTTTCTGGGTTTCATCGCCTTCCAGGGCGACCTCTTCGAGAATATCGCGGGCTCCGTCGGAATCTCCCATCTCGATGTATGCCCGGGCCAGATCCAGCTTGGTAGCGGCTTCATCGGTTCCCGCAAGGAAATCGAAGTCGTCGTCATCGCCAAGATCACTCTCATCGATATCCACACCGGAAGACTTCAGAGACTCCTCCGAAACCTCGTCGGAAGCGACGGGCAGGTCCAGATCCTCATCCGGGCTCTCGTCCTCTCCAACAGAAGCCGCCTGTTCTTCGAGGTTATCGGCAACACCCTGCTGCTCAAGCTCCTCGACTCCCGCGACTTCCTCCTCCGGGTCAGCCTCTTCGGCTTCGCCAAGGACATCGCCCTGACCGAGGGTGTCCTCAAGATCCAGTTCTTCATCAAGGGAGGCGGGCTCCTCTTGCTCCTGGTTTGAGGAATCCGCGGAATCGGAGAACTCTTCCATCAGAGCAAGATCCTCGTCGGAGACATCCAGCTCCAGGTCGTCAAGCGAGGATTCTTCCATCTCGCTGCCACCCAGCTCTTCGTCCTCGCCGGCCACCTTGTCGAGCTCGGCATCCAGCTCATCGAGGAATGATTCGTCCAGGGAGTCGATATCTGTCTCGGAATCCTCTTCAGCCGGTAAGGCCTCATCAGCTCCTTCGGCGTCTTCGGCTTTGTCAGCTGCTTCACTGGCGGCTGCTTCGTCGGCCAGCTCTTCCTCGCCAAGCTCAAGGCTCAGGTCTTCCTCGACTTCATCGGGGCTGGTCTCGGCGGCGCCCTCTTCAAGGTCCATCTCAAACTCGGAGGACATGTCCCACTCATCAGAGGCTTCTGACTCGACAGACTCTCCGGACTCAGAAGCTGCATCTGCAAGCGGCTTGGCCTCTTCAGACTCAAGGTCGATATCTGACAGATCGTATTCGATCATATCGTCCTTGCTGTCTTCGGTATCGCTTTCAGAGCCTTCGATTTCAGAAGCTTCCGATTCAGAAGCTTCGGATTCAGAAGCTTCAGCTGTGCCCGGCTCTTCGAGTTCATCCAGCTCGAAGTCCGAGAAATCGGAGTCGAAGTCACCGAATTCGTTCTCGGTCGGCTTCTCTTCCTGCTCTGAATCGAACTGATCCGCCAGGAGCTCCTCCGAAGCCGGCTTGTCTTCCTCACGATCCGCTGTTTCTGCTACGCCTTTGTCAGACTCGTATGAGGTGGCGAAGGAATCTGAACGCAATTGCGATTCCAGATCGTCAATGCTGGGCATCAACTCGGCCTCTTCCAGCCTGGCGCGAAGCTCGTTCGCAGAGGCCATTGCTGCCTCGTCATCCAGCGTCTCGATTTCACGGAACTGCTTTTCGAAGGATTCACGATCCTGCGTATCGGCGTAGACGCCCAGCAGCTTCAGACGTAGATCGGTCCGGCTCGGCTCCCGGGAGATCGCTGTTTCCAACGTCTGCGCGGCCTGATCATGACGGCCATAGGCGATGTAGGTGTCAGCTTCGGTCAGGGCATCTCCTGCCGCTGACTCCTGCTCTTCCTCATCAAGGCTCAGATCAAAGGAATCACTGCCCTCCTCGGCCTCACTGTTCAGCTGCTCGTAAAAGGCTTTCTCCCGATTGGCATTACGGCGGGCCAGCAACAGGAGCAACAGCAGGAGAAGGATCAAGCCGCCGCCCAGAGCAATCTGGTAAAGCGGATTGCTGGTTATCGCATCAATGACGTTGCCCGGGAAGCCTTTCTCGGCTACGGGTGGCTGAGGTGCCGGCTTGGGTTCCGGCTCTGCAGCCTGGGATGGCTGAGACGCCGCGGGAGCGGGCGCCGCCGCGTCTTGGCCGGCCTCCCCAACACTCTCAGCAGCACTGTCACCGGTCTCCGCCGTCACCTGTTCGTCAGCTGCGGCCTCCGGTGTCGCTTCAGCGCCTACCATTTCCAGCGCTTGCGCATCTGGGTCGACCTGATCTCCGCTGGCTACAGGTTCAGCCTCGCCGGTGGTGCCACCATCTCCGGCTTCACCCTGGGTCGCCGCACTTTCCGCCGTTTCCGTGCCGGCAACATCGCCGTCGGCGGGAGCAACCGGTTCCGCTGCGTCATCACCCGTAGCCTGCTGGATCTCGGCAAGCTGGGTGTTCTTCAGTTCAATCAAACGCTGAAGGGTCTCGACCTGAGACTGCAGGTCTTCAACCCGGCTGTTGAGCTCGGCGTTTTCCCGGCGGGCACTTTCCAGTTCTTCCATCGCAACCGCGGTGCCGGCGTCAACGCCCCCCGGAAGCTGCCCGTCACCACCCGCGGAACCGCCCTCGGACGTATCGCGACCAGACTCCTCGGAGACGACCAGTTTCAGCTCATCACCACCAGCGGCCGCTTCCGGAGCCTGAGGTTGCTGCTGCTGGCCAGCCGTTGCGTCCACTGTACGTTGGGGAGACTGGAATTCCTGATTCTGCTGACTGACAATGCGGGTCGCCTGAGCACGAGTGCGACTCTGGATCTGGTCGATCGACGGTACACGGAGAACCTCACCGCGCTTCAGGCGGTTGATGTTATTCCCCATGAAGGCGTCCGGATTCAGATCCTGGATGGCCAGCATGACCTGCTGCGTGGAGACGCTGTCGTTCGGGCGTACGCGGGAAGCAATGGTCCACAAGGTATCGGACGGCCCTGTTGGCCCGAAGGTATCAGCCTGATAGCCGGAACCCAGTGAACGCTCGGCCCGAGCCTGGCGGCGCAACGACTCCTGGCTGCGGGCTGTCGCCGGCTGCCGGGTTGTTTCCGAAGACGCTGCCGCAGGCACATTAATCTGTTCCTGAACCCCGGATTCTTCCGCATACACGGGCGGATCGACAAGAACGGCGTACTCCCGCATCAAACGACCGTTGGGCCAGGTCATTTCCAGCAGGAAATTGAGGTAAGGTTCCCGCAGAGGCTCACGGGATGAAACGTTGACAGCCAGGCTGCCATCATTCCGGGTTACCACCTGGAACCGGAGCTTGCTGAGAAACTGGTTGCGATCCAGCCCCACCCGCTCATATGCCTGTTCCGGAGCAACGTTGACGAACACGTCCGCTGGATTAACGCCACGGCTTTCGGGCAGAGCAATTTCTGCGTCCAATGGCTCATTCAGATAGGACTGAAGTTCAATTTCACCCAGCCCAAGGGCCTGTGCGACGCCGGATCCAAGCCCTCCCGCCAGAGCCAGGGCAACCGCAAGCTTGCGTACCTTCATGCTTTTTCCTTTCCAGTCTCCGTTATTCGTTACTGCTCTTTTTCAAACAGAATCGGACGAGGTTGGATGACTTCCGTCTGGATAGTTCTCATTATTATGTGTTCTTTTTAATTTTCAGCCCGGCAAGTATTGTTGATAAAACCTCTTTTATCAATCGATCAGCCGCAATCCTTGTACCATTTTTTTATCAATCACACGGAACTGCCTACCGCCCTTGAAAATAACAGGGGCGGAGGCTGAAATCAGCCTCCGCCCCCTTACCGGTTCACCGAAACCGGACACAGTTGGCATTTATTGCCTCTGTGTAACAATTCTTAACGCTCCTGAAGGATCCGGAGCATACGGCGCAGAGGTTCGGCAGCACCCCAGAGCAGCTGATCACCCACGGTAAACGCGGAAATATACTCCGGCCCCATGGTCAGCTTGCGGATCCGGCCAATCGGCACACTCAATGTACCGGTAACCTTCGCCGGGGTCAGTTCCTCAATGGTCGCATCACGATCATTGGGGATCACCTTCACCCAGTCGTTGGCCTTTGCCAGAATCGACTCGATTTCGGCAACCGGCAGATCCTTCTTCAGCTTGATGGTCAGAGCCTGGCTGTGGGACCGCATGGCACCAATGCGCACGCAGATGCCATCAATCGGAATCGGGTTGTCCGAACGGCCGAGAATCTTGTTGGTCTCAACACCGGCTTTCCACTCTTCCTTGCTCATGCCGTTATCGAGCTGCTTGTCGATAAACGGAATCAGACTGCCAGCCAGCGGGACCTGGAAATGCTCGGTCGGGAAACCATCGGAACGCATGGTTTCAGTCACCTTCCGGTCAATTTCAAGAATCGCCGAAGACGGATCTTCCAGCTCTGACTTGACGCTGTTGTTGAGCTCGCCCATCTGGTTCAGGAGTTCACGCATGTTCTGCGCACCCGAACCGGAAGCAGCCTGATAGGTCATGGGCGATACCCACTCGATCAGATCCTGCTCAAGCAGGCCACCAAGGGCCAGCATCATCAGACTGACGGTGCAATTGCCGCCAATGTAATCCTTGACGCCCTTATCCAGTGCGGCATCAATCACATTGCGATTCACCGGATCCAGAACAATGACAGAATGATCCACCATTCGGAGAGTGGATGCGGCATCAATCCAGTAACCGTCCCAGCCCGCATCACGGAGCTTCTGGTAAACCGCACCGGTGTAGTCGCCGCCCTGACAGGTGACGATCACGTCCATGGTCTTCAGGATTTCAACGTCGAAAGCATCCTGAAGGGCGGGTACGCCTTCCTTGCCAACATCCGGTGCCGGCTTGCCAGCCTGGGATGTGGTGAAAAAGACCGGTTCGATATCGGCGAAATCGTTTTCTTCACGCATGCGCTGCATGAGGACCGAGCCCACCATGCCACGCCAACCTACAAGTCCAACTCGCTTCATGTGCGACCTTTGAACCTCGTTTTATGCCCGCCCGCTGCCTTTATCGCTGGCAGGGACAGGATGGATGATCCCGCGGCAACTGCGTCCCGTTGCCGTCGGGTCTCGAATTCACTGGCTTCAGAAGCGGCGATTATAACGCAGCGAGGACAGCCTCGCCCATCTCCCGGGTGGAAACTTTCTGAGCGCCTTCAGACATGATGTCTGCCGTGCGCAGCCCCTGATCCAGAACCTTGCTGACTGCGGCCTCAATAGCTTCTGCCGCCTTTTCCTCGTTGAGACTGTACCGCAACATCATTGCCGCACTGAGGATGGTAGCCAGCGGGTTGGCTATGCCCTTGCCGGCAATATCAGGCGCCGAACCGTGGCAAGGCTCGTACATACCCTGCTTTTCCGAGTTCAGCGACGCCGATGGCAACATGCCAATGGAGCCGGTGAGCATAGCCGCTTCGTCCGAAAGAATATCACCAAACATGTTGCCAGTCACAATCACATCGAACTGCTTGGGTGCCCGGACCAGCTGCATGGCGGCATTATCCACGTACATATGGGTAAGCTCGACATCGGGGTATTCCCGGCGCAGATCATTCATGATTTCCCGCCACAGAACAGTGACTTCCAACACATTGGCCTTGTCCACAGAACACAGCTTCTTGCCCCGCTGCTGGGCTGCCTCGAACGCCACCCGCCCGATACGACGAATTTCCGATTCGGTGTAGGCGTATGTGTTGTACCCCTGCCGCTCGCCACTCTCCAGCTCCCGCACGCCGCGGGGCTGGCCAAAGTAAATACCGCCGGTCAACTCCCGGACAATCATGATGTCGAGACCGGACACTACTTCCGGCTTCAGCGATGACGCCGAGGCCAGCTGCGGATACAGGATCGCCGGACGCAGATTGGCAAACAGCTCCAGGTTGGAGCGCAAACCCAGCAGCCCCTTCTCGGGGCGCCTGGCCATGGGCAGACTGTCCCACTGCGGACCGCCAACGGCACCCAGCAGGATGGCATCGGCTTTGGTTGCCTTCTCGAGCGTCTCATCCGGCAGCGGCGTGTCGGTTTCATCAATCGCCGCGCCGCCGACAAGACCGGATTCGAAATTCAGACCAAGATCGAACTGATCATTGATTTTATGAAGCACTTTTTCGGCTTCCGCGACGATTTCCGGGCCGATACCGTCGCCGGGGAGCATTAATACTGTTCTGGGCATGTGTTTTCCTTGTTCCATTTCTTTGTGTCGGATTACGCTCGCGCTAATCCGACCTACTTAGTCAGCTACCCGCACCAAACAACCATGGCGCGGTTTTCCGGCGGCTGTCTTCATAAGACTTGATAGCGTCTGCATCCTCCAGCGTAACCCCGATATCATCCAGGCCGTTCAGCAGACAATGACGACGAAAATCGTCCACCTCGAAGGTAAAGGTCTCACCAGAAGGCGTCGTCACCGTTCGGGCCTCCAGATCCACAGCCAACTGATAGCCTTCGCTCTGTTCTACTTCTCGGAACAGTTGATCAACAACTTCCTCTGGAAGAACAATGGGTAACAGGCCATTCTTAAAGCAGTTGTTATAGAAAATATCAGCAAAACTCGGGGCAATAATCACCCGGAAGCCAAAATCCTCAAGGGCCCAGGGCGCGTGCTCGCGGCTTGAGCCGCAACCGAAATTGCGCCTGGCCAACAGTACACTGGCATCCTTGTACCTGTCCTGATTCAGGACAAAATCCGGGTTGATCGGCCGCTCGGAGCAATCCTGGTCCGGCTTGCCCTCATCCAGATACCGCAGTTCATCAAACAGGTTCGGACCAAAGCCGGTGCGCTTGATGGACTTCAGAAACTGCTTGGGAATGATCATGTCCGTATCCACATTGGAACGGTCCATGGGGGCGACAACGCCCTGGTGTTGCGTAAATGCGCGCATGGTTCTCTCCTGTGGATCAGTTCATCAGCTTACGGACGTCAACGAAATGCCCGGTAACCGCTGCAGCAGCCGCCATGGCGGGGCTCACCAGATGAGTACGCCCACCAAAGCCCTGGCGACCCTCGAAGTTCCGGTTTGAGGTGGAGGCACAATGCTCACCCTGCCCCAGCTTGTCGGCATTCATGGCCAGGCACATGGAGCAACCGGGATCACGCCATTCCAGCCCGGCTTCGATAAAGATCTTGTCCAGACCTTCCTGCTCGGCCTGGGTTTTAACCAGCCCGGAGCCGGGAACCACCATGGCCTGCTTCAGAACCGGCGACACCTTGCGCCCCTTCACCACCGCAGCAGCTTCACGAAGATCCTCAATTCGGCTGTTGGTGCAGGAACCGATAAATACCCGGTCCAGCTTGATCTCCGTGATCGGCATGTTTGGCTTCAAGCCCATGTATTTCAGGGCACGCTCGATACCTTCACGCTTGATCGGATCGGCTTCTTTCGCAGGGTCCGGGACGCTCCCTTCAACCCCGACTACCATTTCCGGAGAGGTACCCCAGCTCACCTGCGGCTGAATGTCCGCCCCTTCGAGCTCGACAACCTTGTCGAATACCGCACCGTCATCACTGTGCAGGTTGCGCCAGTATTCCACCGCCGCATCCCATTGCTCACCCTTCGGTGCAAACGGGCGACCACGTACGTAGTCAATCGTGGTATCGTCAACCGCAACCATACCCACCCGGGCACCGGCTTCAATCGCCATGTTGCAGATAGTCATCCGGGCTTCCATGCTCAAATCCCGAATAGCCTCACCACCAAACTCGATGGCATGACCGGTCCCTCCGGCCGTGCCAATCTTGCTGATGATGGCCAGAACAACATCCTTGCCGGTAACTCCGGGCCCAAGCTTGCCATTCACCTTCACCAGCATGTTTTTCATCTTCTGCTGCACCAGGCACTGGGTCGCCAGCACGTGCTCAACCTCACTGGTACCAATGCCGTGAGCCAGGCAGCCAAACGCACCGTGGGTGGAAGTGTGGGAATCACCGCAAACAATGCTCATGCCGGGCAAAGTGGCGCCCTGCTCCGGCCCGATCACGTGAACGATACCCTGGCGCTGGTCCTTGATCTTGAATTCAAGGATTCCGAACTCATCGCAGTTCTTGTCGAGGGTTTCGACCTGGATCCGGGACACAGGATCCACGATACCTTCAACACCCCGCGCCCGGTCGGTGGTCGGCACGTTGTGGTCCGGCGTCGCGATGTTGGCATCAATCCGCCACGGCTTCCGGCCGGCAAGACGCAAGCCTTCAAAGGCTTGCGGCGAGGTAACTTCGTGGAGTAAATGACGATCGATATAAATCAGCGCGGAGCCATCGTCCCGCTGCTTGACGAGATGATCGTCCCACAATTTGTCATATAAGGTCTTGCCCGCCATGGTTCTCTCTCACTCTCTGGGGGTTTCTGGTTCTACGTTCAATACAGCTATCTTACCGCCGGCCACCGAATAACCGCAATTCATGTTTTTTATCTTTGGCATCCGTTTTGGTTATACTTTGGAGAAGGTCGCGGATGGGAATGACGGTTTCAAAACACGCCAACAAGCACGTCCATGTGGGCTCGTTTCGGGCCGTCCATGGCCCTCAACGGTTTTGAAACCGTCATTCCCATCCACTCCCCGAAGCTCAGAGGATACCCTCAATTGCTCGGGGCGCAGGCAGGGACCGGCTTTCCAAAACCGTGGAGCGCCAGGGATGGCGCGACCGAGCCCTACAGGGACGTATTCACGGGCGTGTTTTGGAAAGCCGGTCCCTGCCTGCAACCTCCTCCAAACTTGCAGGCTGAAGGAACCGTTCCGGTGGACTCGAATGCGTTAAAGGCTTTCCTCACAATCGTAGATCAAGGCTCATTCTCAGAGGCCGCAGAAATTCTGCATCTGACACAGCCGGCGATCTCCAAACGCCTGGCCGCCCTGGAAAACCAGCTTGGCACCAGCCTCATTGACCGGAGCCACCGCAAAATCCGGCTGACTGACGCCGGCAGCCGGCTGCTCCCCCATGCCCGGCGGATCCTGGATGAAATCCACAATGCCCGGGTAGCGCTGTCGCCGGATTCCGGACAGGTCGAGGGCGAGCTGCAGATCATCGCCAGCCACCACATTGGCCTGCACCACCTGCCAAACTGGTTGCGTCGGTTCAAGCGGGAGTACCCGCAGGTGTCGATCAACCTGCAGTTCCTGGAATCCGATGCCGCCTACGAGCAGATGCGCAAGAGAAACGCCGAGCTGGCGTTCGTGACCCTCAGCGACAGCATGGAGCCGAGCTTTCACGTCTTTGCCCAATGGCCGGACAAGATGGTCTTTGTCGCTGGTGCAGAGCATCCTCTGGCGGCACTGGAAAAACCGGAGCTTTCCGATCTCGCGGACCACCCTGCACTCCTGCCGGACACCAGCACGGCAACCTATCGGGTGGTGAGCCGGCTGTTCCTGGAGGCGAATCTCCATCTGAATCCACAGATGCCGACCAACTATCTGGAGACCATCAAGATGATGACCAGCGTTGGGCTGGGCTGGAGTGTGCTTCCCCAACGCATGGTGGATGAGAGCCTGCGATTACTGGAGGTAGACCATCCCGTGTCCCGGGTCCTGGGTGGCATCGGACTGGCCGGACGTCAGCTCAGCAATGCCGCTGAAGCATTGCTGGTCATCGTCCGGGAAGAAGAGAGCGCCTGACCTTCAACCCTCTGCCTCAACCGGCGGGGGCCGCAGGCCCCGCCAGGTGATCACGATGGCGATGGCCATGGCGGCGGCACCTCCCCAGAACGCCGCCGAGGTACTGAAACCATCCACCAGAAAGCCGGAAAGCCAGGCGCCCAGCGCGCCACCGGCACCGAAGGTCAGACCGCTGTAAAGCGCCTGCCCCTGGCCATGGTGGTGCTTGCCGAAGAAGCCCTGGATATATTGGACCGAAATGGCATGCAGCGCACCGTAAGACGCCGCATGCAGCAGCTGCGCAAACAGCAGCACCACCAGCACATCGGTAACCTCCGCAATCAGCACCCAGCGGATCATGGTCAGCGTGAGGGCGCCAATAGCGATCTGCCGAACCGTAAAATTACGGGTCAGCCGGTGCATGACCAGAAACAGGGCAATTTCCGCCACCACCCCGAGCGACCACAGCAGCCCGATTGCCAATTTGCCATAGCCATGCTGAGCCAGGTGAATGCTGAAAAAGGTGTAATAGGCGCCGTGGGAAACCTGAAGCAGAAAATTCATCAGGAAAAACGTCACCACTGCCGGGTGAGTAACAATCGCCTTGAGACTGCCCTTCGGCGCCGGCGACTTTCGCTCCCCCCGCTCGGACGGCACCAGAAACGCCGAAACAGCTATTCCGGCAAACACCGGCAACAGCAACCAGGGGAGATTCTTGATAGGCACCAGCTCGAGCAAACCGCCTACCGACGCCACCGCACCGATAAAACCGATCGAGCCCCAGAGACGAACCCTGCCGTACTTCTCCCGGTTTTTGCCAAGAGTCCGAAGGGTGATCACCTCATAAAGCGGCAGAATCGCGTTCCAGAAAAAGGTAAACGCCAGCATCACCAGCAGCAGCCCGTAAAACCCCGGCTCCAGAAACACGCCAGCGAAAAACAGCGAACCGGTAATCGCCCCGAACCGAACCAGCCGAACCCGCTGACCTGTTTTGTCGCCAAGCCAGCCCCAGACACTGGGCGCAATGACTTTGGTGAGCTGGATGGTTGCCATCAGGGTGGCGATCTGAAGGTAGGAAAACCCCTGGCCCTCGAGGTAGAGGGACCAGTACGGAAGGAGCCCTCCCAGAAGAGCGAAGAACCAGAAATAGAGGTTGGAAAGGCGCCAGTAGATAACAGAACCTCTTTATCGGTGCGACAGAAGACGATTCGTGAGTTTCGGGTCTTGGAATGTTGTCGGATTACGCCTGCGGCTAATCCGACCTACGGGTCTCTATCCGAAAGTTCAGAACCTGACAGAGGGCATCGCCAGAGTCAGGCTGCTGTGATGGGACCTGTTGCCCAAAAATGTGGAGCGCCAGGGATGGCGCGACCAAGCCCTACATGGATGTATTTACGGGCGTTTTTTGGGCAATAGGTCCCATCACAGCAGTTTCACCAAATCTGAAAAGCAATATCAGAGCTGGCCAATAACCGGCGTAGAAACCGTCACATCCCCATTCTGACCCCGATGACGCAAATAATGGTCCATCAGAACAATCGCCATCATCGCCTCGGCAATCGGCGTCGCCCGAATCCCCACACAGGGATCGTGCCGCCCGGTCGTAACCACCTCAACCGGGTTACCGTGCACATCAATACTCCGGCCCGGCAACCGCAGGCTCGAGGTGGGCTTCAGGGCAATACTCGCGACAATCGGCTGACCGGAGGAAATCCCGCCGAGTACACCGCCGGCGTTATTGGACAGGAAACCCTCAGGCGTCATTTCATCCCGATGCTCGGTCCCCTTCTGCTCGATGCAGTCAAAGCCGGCACCAATCTCTACGCCCTTCACCGCATTGATGCTCATCAACGCGTGGGCCAGATCCGCATCCAGGCGATCAAAAATCGGCTCACCCAGCCCGGGAGGCACACCTTCGGCAACCACATTGATCCGGGCACCGATGGAATCCCCCTCCTTGCGAAGCGCATCCATATAGGCTTCCATCTCCGGAACCTTATCGGCGTCCGGGCAGAAGAACGGGTTCTGATGCACCTGATCCCAGTCCAGCTTTTCAGCCTTGATCGGCCCAAGCTGAGACAGGTAACCCCGAATACGGATTCCCAGACGCTGTTCAAGAAACTTCCGGGCCACCGCACCCGCAGCCACTCGCATCGCCGTCTCGCGGGCCGACGAGCGACCGCCGCCCCGATAGTCCCGGACGCCGTATTTGTGCGTGTAGGTGTAGTCTGCGTGGGCCGGCCGGAACTGCTCGGAGATTTTCGAATAGTCCTTGGAACGCTGATCGGTGTTCTCAATCACCAGCCCAATCGGTGTGCCGGTGGTTTTGCCTTCGAAAACCCCCGAGAGAATTTTCACCTCGTCCGCTTCCCGGCGCTGGGTCGTATGCCGGGAGGTGCCCGGCTTACGGCGGTCCAGATCCCGCTGCATATCCGCTTCCGACAGCTCAAGCCCGGGAGGGCAGCCGTCGATGATGCAGCCCAGAGCAGCCCCGTGGCTTTCGCCGAATGAGGTGACCGTAAACAGTTTTCCGAAGGAGTTTCCAGACATAATTCAGTATCTTATTAAGCATTCATGAGAAATAAGGTTAATTCGAGCCCTGCCATTGCCGCAGGTCCTGCTCAGCAACCACAAACACACCATCGCCGCCGTTCTCGAAATCCAGCCACGTAATCGGCAGATCCGGATAGGCCTCATCCAGGGCCACCCAGCTGTTACCGACCTCAACAATCAGCAAGCCTCCGGGCGTCAGATGCTCTGCAGCCCCGGCAATAATCCGGTGAGCGATATCGAGGCCATCCTGCCCGGCCGCAAGGCCCAGCTCCGGCTCATGGCGGTACTCCTCCGGCATGCCGGCAAGATCGCCTGCGTCCACATAGGGCGGATTGCTCACGATCACATCGTATCGGCCATTAATCGCGTCGAAGACATCGGATTGTACGGTGCGAACCCGATCCCGGACTCCGTGCAGTTCGATGTTTGACTCGGCCACCGCCAGCGCATCGGCGGAAATATCGGACAGATCCACTTCGGCCTCCGTGAACACCGACGCCGCCCCGATGCCGATACAGCCGCTCCCCGTACAGAGGTCGAGAATGCGATCAACGGTCTTATCGCCCAGCCAGGGCTGAAAACCGTTTTCAATAAGTTCACCAATGGGTGAACGGGGCACCAGCACGCGTTCATCCACGTGAAAGGGCATGCCCATAAACCAGGCTTCACCCAACAGGTAAGCCAGGGGCACGCGCTCACTCACCCGCCGGCGGATTCGCTCCAGAATCAGTTCCCGCTCTGTGCGGGTCAGGCGGGCATCGAGAAATACGGTGTTATTTTCCAGGGGCAGATGCAGGCTGCGCATGACCAACTGAACCGCCTCATCCCAGACATTGTCTGTGCCATGGCCGAAAAACACCGGCGAGGCCGAAAACTGCGAAGAGGCGTAGCGTAAGTAATCCCGAACGCTGTGAAGATCATCGATAGGGTTGGTCACAAACGTAAATCCTGTGCGAGAGCGTGTCAGCGCGGGATTATACGCTGTTTATCCACCAGACTGCAGCCTTGCGGGCACAGTCCCTGACAATCCCCTCAGACCGCCAGCGGCCCGGAACTGCTGCGACTTTCCTCAAACCGGTCCAGGGCCGCCGCCATTCGCTCCCGGCCAAGCTGAATCAGCTCCGGAGCCTTGTGGTAATCGTAGCTCCGGCAGGCATTCTTGGGGACATTGACCAACAGGTCCGGCGGATAGCCAGCAATCTTGTACTGTACAAGCGCGCTTTGCATGGTTTCGATGGTCAGGTTCATCACATCGAATTTGCCAATACCGAGTTTGTCCCAGTCAATGGTTTCGTGGTCTTCCTGGGCTTTCTTGTCGCTGGGCTTCTTGTCGACCCGTTTGTGCTGCTCTTTTTTCTGCACTTCTTTGGAGATTTTGTCTTCCGGGCTTTCTCCGCTGTCCGGTTTGCGGGCGGTCAGCGATTTCAGTGCGTCCCAGTCAAACCAGCGGGAGGCCTTCTCGCGGATGGTGTCGACCCATTCGTCCAGATCTGAGCCATCATCCTCGCCCCCGGCAAAGGCCGCATCCGGAATGCGCCGGCTCCGGTCCTCTTCACCGCTGAGATTGACCGCTACGATCATGTCGGCGTGGGAGGAGATGGTGGGAATGATCGGCAACGGGTTCAGCAAGGCGCCGTCCACCAGAACCCGGCCATTGAGGACCAGGGGCGTCACCACGCTGGGAATGGCCACAGAGGCACGGATGGCCTGGTCCAACGGACCTTCCTGAAACCAGATTTCCTTGTGGGCCAGCAAATCGGTCGCCACTGCTGTAAACGCAATGGGCAGATTCTCGATGCGGGTATCGCCCAGCATTTCCCGAACCACCGAGAAGATTTTCTCGCCCCGGATAGCGCCAACCGAGTTGAAGGTAACGTCAAGGAGCTTCAACACATCGAACTGGCCCAGACCGGTCACCCAGTCCTTGTAGTCCTGCATCTTACCGGCCCCGTACATGCCCCCAATCAACGCCCCCATGGAGCAGCCGGAAATGGCGACAATGTCGTAACCCCGCTCAACCAGTATTTCAATGGCACCGATATGGGCATACCCCCGCGCGCCACCGCTGCCGAGCGTGAGCGCAACGGTTTTACGGCGCCCGGTCCCGTGCTTTACGGTCTCGGGATTGGCCGGCGCATGGGTGGCCGACACATCCGAGCTTTGCACAACACTGGAGGCGCCATCCCGCGGTTTACCCTCCGGCGGCAGGCCATTCTGGCCCTGATCGTCATCATCCTTTGATTTGGCCATTGTCTTTACCTCGAGATCATTACCACTTCTACCCGATTACCCTGTCGATCCGGTTCACTGGAAATCACAGTCGGGCCTACCACGATGATCTCCTGTTGATCGCGGGATACGCCGGTCTTGGCAAGCACTTCGGAAAGCGACTCGGTAGCCCTGCGGGCACGCGCCATGGCATTACTGAAGGATTCCTCGGCTTCCAGCGCCGAGTAGCCCACCAGTGCAACCACTGTTCCCTCCTCCCGGGCAGCGTCTGTCACCCGCTGCCGGTCGCCGGCCTGCCAGTCAAAACTATAGGTTACTCCACCTTGCCAGGGAACAATAACCGGGCCCGACACCCGACTACTCTGGGTCCCGAACCCAGGAATGGTAGCGCCAGGCGCCACACGCAGGTGTTCAACCCAGGCGTATTCGCGCAGATTGCCCCGGGTGACCGTATAAACCAGGGTCAGCCACCGGGTTCCGTCTTCGGCGACAGTGCCGGCCACCAGGTAATCCTGGTTTGCGTCGGCACCATACAGAACCGCCTGATTGAATATCTGATTCGCCCAGACATTACTGCGACCACAACGTACACCCGAACACTCGAACAGAATCTGGGCATTCCGCTGGTTCAGCACACGCCGGTAATGATCCCTCGCCCTCTCCCGGCTTGAGTCCCGGGAAATCTGGTACAGCCTGCCTTCGCCACTGACGGGAAGCCTTGCCATACTGTCCGAGCGGATCTCGTTGTTCACTTCCCGTACCGCGCTGAACAGCACCAGGTGGCCCGACGATTCGATATCAACCGTGGTTTCGAGTGTTGACTGCGGAAAGGCCGCCGGGATATCGCCCGGCGCCGCCAAAGCCAGACAGGGGAATAGCAGAACCCAGCAGGCTCCGGCGAGACAACGTTTGAACAATAGTTTCAGCAAGCGATTACTCATTTTCCAGAAAGTGTCTGACGGCATCGGCGACGTAACCGGTTTCCCCATCCAGGTGGCAATGATGGCCACCCGGCACATTTGCTACCTGAAGATTTGCGAGGGCACTGGCACGCTTATCCAGATCTTTTCGATACGCCAGAAGTCCCTGATCAGCTCTCACAAAAAGCGCCCGTGTATCCAGGGCGGCGAGGGATGCAGTTACCTGCTCTTCCGTCATCATCAGGGGTGACGGGTGCCGAAGGCGAGGATCCGTCCGCCAGACAAAGCCGTTGTCCACCGGCTTCATGTTACGGGGTATCAGCGTCAGGGCGGCCTCCGGGCTTAGGGGACTCAAGCCACCTTCCCGGGCCTTGGCGGCCGTTTCGATATCCGGGTACAGCACGTGCCGGCCGGAACCGGCAATCCGCTTCTTGATGGCTTTTCTCAGCTGGGGAATGGTTTCGCTGACCGGCCGGCTGATCGCGCCCAGACTGTCGATCATTACCAGGTTGCGGACCCGTTCGGGGAAAGCGGCGGCGTAGAGGGCAGCAACGATGCCGCCGAGAGAGTGCCCGACCAGATTGATCCGTCCGTCAGCGGTTTCCTGAAAGTAGCGCTCAACCAGCTCGGCAAGGTCGGCGACGTAATCCAACAGGAGATAACTCTGGCCCTCCGGCCGGTGACCGGAGTGGCCATGGCCTGCCAGATCCAGTGCATAGATCGGCCCCAGCCCCGTTAATTCCGGAGCCAGCTTTACGAAGGTCATGCTGTTATCGAGCCAGCCATGGAGCATCAGTATCGGTGTGTTTTCGTGTACCTCCGGGCAGGCCGGCCAGCTCAGCCCGGCAAGCGTGATATGACGGAGTTTCCACTCGGATTCCCGGAAATCCTGCGAGGCTTTTTCGTCAGCACCGCTGACCACGTCGCTCTCCGCCCGGTTTTCGACGGATCCCGGAGGCATCGCAATATCGTTCATGCAGGCTCTGCCCTCACATGGTGTGTGTTGGCCGATCAGAACTCAGGGAGCCTGCCAGGTAGGATTCAATCTTGGTGCGGGCGGTTTCATCATCGCCGTTGAACTGGACGCCTATGCCCGCTGCACGATTGCCCTGGGCGCCTTTCGGCGTTATCCAGATCACCTTACCGGCAACCGGTATTTTCTCCGGCTCGTCCATCAGGTTCAGGAGCAGAAACACCTCGTCGCCCAACTGATACTGTTTCTGGGTCGGGATGAACAGACCACCCTGGCGAATGTAGGGCATGTAGGCCGCATAGAGAACGGCTTTGTCCTTAATCGTCAGGGTAAGAATGCCACTGCGCGCACCAAATCCGGGCCCCATAACTGACACCTTTCTGTAAGATCATGTTTTTACGTTTCGGGATTCAAAAATCCCTGTCATTCCGGAATCATAGCAGCTGTTGGCCCCGAAGGCGCAATGCTAACGGGCGACCGCTGCCTGAACGTCCGGGCGTTTTACCGGCATCAGCTTCTGCCAGGCAATCAGAAGCCGACTGGCTTCCAGTTCCGGGCTGGCGTTGTACACGCCGGCGGCCCTGGATTCCCTAACCATATCCAGCAATTCGTGGGCACGCCAGGGTGGATTGGCTTTTGCCAGAAAGCCAAGCATATCGGCGGCATCCGTATCCTGCGGCTGGCCGCCGGCAATCAGTCGGGCCAAGTCCGCCGCCCAGGTCTCGAACAACCAGAGCGTGTCTTCCAGCCCCAAGGCTTTGAACGCTTTCGCGGCCTCGCCCACGGCAATCCGTGATTTCATAAAATCCTTGAACCGCGCCAGGGCCGCATCCCGCAGGCCAATGAAATCCCCGGTCGCATAGTCAAATGCCAGCCTGGGCGCATTACCTGACAGCATCAGGGCCTTGGCCAGCACCTCGGCGGATGGCCTCGCCTCTTCCGCCAGTTCCTGAACGCGTCGGGTCAGCCAGTGGTTCGCGTCCTCATTACCGGGTACCGGAATGGTCAGTGTCTGGCAGCGGGACCGAATGGTGGGAATCACCGGGCGGCCGCTCTCCTGCAGGAGAATCAGGGTAACGTCCGGTAACGGTTCTTCCAGGGTCTTGAGCAATGCGTTGGCCGCATTGATATTCAGCTGGTCGGCGCGATCGATAATGGCGACCTTATGATGGGCCACCTGAGGCGAAGCAACCGCGAAAGCCGAAAGTGCCCGGATCTGGTCCACTTTAACCATACGGGATTTTTCCGGCGCATAGACCCTCACATCCGGATGGCTGGATGCCGCAAAAAGCTGGCACTGCTTGCATTGACCACAGGCCACCGGCGTTCCCGCCTCTCTGTTCTGCGGCCGTTCACATAGCCGCAGGCCGGCAACAGCTTCCGCCCAGGCGCGCTTGCCGACCCCTCGCTCCCCGGCGATAAGCAGTGCATGAGGGAGTCTGTCCTCCGCGATGCGGCTCTGGACTGTCTGCCAGGCACGCTTCAGCCAGGGCATGTCTTCGGCAATATCAGTCACGGCGTTTTCCTGTTCGGGTGTGGGGTCTGCGCAATTGTTTTTTCATGGTCGAGAGTAACCGGCGCATTCGCTTGAGCCGTTCGCCTCCCTCGCCTTGATTCGCTTCGCTATAGTAATGGCTGTTGACCATCCGGGCAAAAAGCCGGGCCGAATCCGCGGCCGCCGGTTCTGCTCTTGCCAGCCTCGAAGCCAGCACGGACGGTGTCTCGCCATGGCGAACCGGCACACCGGCGCTGGCGCATAACCGCTGCCAGGTATCGACCACCCGTCGAAATCCGTCACGGCGCTCTCCACGTCGCATCTGCAGCGCCGATATCAGTCCGGCGATCAGCAATCCGGCCCCGACAATGCCCGCAGTCAGGTACCCGAGCTCCCGCAGGCCAAACCCGCCCGGCAACCGCGACATAAGATCCATCTGGCTCTGGCCCTGGTAGCCAACCACCCATCGCTGCCACTGGTAGTTGATCCGGTCCAGCTGCAGACTCGCCCACTGCACCAGCGCAACATCGGCGTACCGCTGGGGCGACGCCCAGTTATCCTCAAGGAAGGATCCTTCTTCGGCAACCGCTTCCCTTAGGCCCGACTCAATCCGCTCGGGCGCAATGGCTGCGGTGGGATCTATCCGCACCCAGCCCCTTCCCTCGAGATAGGCTTCAACCCAGGCATGAGCATCGTACTGCCGGACGATCAGATAATCTCCGCCCGCACCGGGCTCGCCCCCCTGATAACCGACCACGATACGGGCGGGGATACCCGCCGACCGCAGCACAAAGGCCGTGGCACCGGCGTAATGCGCACAGAAGCCCCGCTTTTCATCGAACAGCAGTGCATCAATGCCATTATCCGGCATTGCCGGTGGCTTTAGCGTGTAAAAATACGGCTGCTGCCGGAACCGCTGCATCAGCGCGAGGATAACCTGTTCATCCGTCAGCGTTTGGCGCAGCTCCGACGCCAGTGCCCGGGCCCTGGGGTTGCCTTCACGCGGCAGCTGCAGATACCGGCGAAGTTCCGCCCGCCGGGCCTGCTCCCCCGTGTCATCGCCCTGCTCCAGGGCCAACCGGTAACGCACCGACGTGTCAGCGGGCCGACGGAACCGGAACAGATCTTCGGATTCCTCAATCACGTTGTCGGACACGGCCCGGGAGTTTTCCAGGGCAAACGCCCAACGCTGGTCCGTGGGCTCCAGCAACACGTCGTACTCGGTTGCTTTCAGTGGCCCAACGCCACCATCCACGGCCACCCGCGCCAGTGGACGGAAGCCTTCGGTTTGGCCCTGTTTCCAGGTTTCTCCGTCCAGATAATCCAGGATCAGTCCGCGCCAGTATCGATCACGATAGGGAGGAATCTCGCCACCGAACGTCACCCGGAACGCCCGCTCACTGCTCTGGGCCAGTTCCGAGATATCCCCGGGGCGCATGGTGTCGCTGATGCCCGTCCGGGCTTCACCCGAGACCAGGGGGACGCTCCAGAGCGGAGACATCCTGGGAAAAAATACAAACAGCAGAACCACAACGGGGAGCGTTTTCAGAAAAAGACCGCCCAGCCTCCGCCAGCCGGATTTCATGCCCGCCGGCAGATCCGGAGCGTTCAAAACCTGCAATCCCACCAATAGCAGAGCGACGCCGGTGAAGGTCACCATGGCCCAGAGAATATCCTGGTGGAACAGGAAGTTGACCGTGGCAAGGTAAACCAGGATAAAAAACAGGACGTAAAAATCCCGCACGGTCCGGGTTTCCAGCCATTTCAGCCCCACCGCCAGGACAAAAAACGAGGCTGCCGTATCCACCGTAAAGTGCCCTTGAACCGTAGCTACGTACACACCTATGAGTACCAGCATGATGCCGGTTCTGAGCCACCGGCCGGGCAACCTGACCCGGCCATACTGGGCCAGCCAGCGCCAGCCCGCCAGCACGGCACAGGCCGAGATAAGCCAGAGAGGGAGCCTGTCCCATTGGGGCGTCAACAGCAGCGCAAAACTGCCGATCAGCCACAGCAAGGCCCTGGAAGGCAGGTCGGTAGCCGGAACGCTGTCCCCGTCGCTGCCCCTGAATCGATCAGCAAGACTCAAACCTGGCCCTCCGCGATGCTCTGTGGTGATCCGTTTGACGGGCGTGTCCGGGTACCATGGGGTTCGACCATGGCATCGCGTGGCCGCTCCTCACCCCAGGTGGCCAGCACCCGGAGACAACGGGCCACATGGGCAGGGCCGGAATCCGGTTCAATGATCTGCCCCGGCAGGTTCAGGCCAAACCGCGCGCCGCTTTTGCTCCGCTCATTCACCAGGAAAGCCAGGTAACCCAGCCGCAGTTCATGGTCTGCCCCGGGCCAGGCATTAAAATCCAGCCAATGCGGGCTGCCCTGCTCGCCCTCCCAGTCCGCGACCACCATCTGCCCGGTTCTTGCGTAACGTTTCCACTGAACCCGCTGGCTCAGATCGCCTTCCCGCCAGGGCCGGATATCGGCGTGATCGTTACCTTCAACGGATCTCGCTTCGGCCGATTCCTCGCCATCGTCAACCGTACTGGCCGCCTCCGGAGCAGGCACCGGCCTTGGAAACACCACGCCGGCCGACACAGGTCGAATCCAGGACCAGGCTTTGAGCAGCCCAAACGGAAACCGGGTTTCTATGCGGATCCTGTCCGGCCGCAGGTACCCGCGGTGAGCTGAATGAACCGCCAGGCTCACGTCCTGCACCTGCCCGGCACGGACATGCATCGGGGCATGACCGGATTCCCCGCAGGAAAGCAGGATGGCAATGGCATCGTCACGCCCGGCCCTGAGCCGGAAACGGAAGGGAATATCATCCCCGGCAAAGCCCTCTCCCGGCTGTACCAGAGTCAGTTCCAGGCCAGACAGGTTCCGATGGGTCTGATGCATGGCACCGACAAAAACAGCGCCCAGAAGAAAGGTCGTCAGGTAAATCAAGCTGTTCTGATAGTTGATGCCGGTCAGTAGCATGATGAACAGGAGCAGCCCAAAAACCACACCGGCGCCGGTTGGCAGAATGAAGATAGTCTTCTGGCTGAAGGTCTGTACATCGGACCGGGGAATTCGTCGGTTGATCCAGCGGTACCAGCGGTTTTTGAACGGGTTTTTCATAGTGTCACTGAGGCCGGTCTTTGCCGAAAAAGTTCATGGTATCTGACCATGATTCTGTCTTTATTGGTAACAGTACCGAAAAATCCCGAATTGTGATCACAATCCCGGAGTTTCCTGCTTGAATTCCTGTCTGACAAACCGAATACTCGAAAGGAGACGTGTGCTTTTCACACAGCAAGAGGCAACCTTATGAAACGCCGACACCTACTCGCCACCGCAATAAGCGGGCTGGTTATATCTGCACCCTCCATGGGCGGCGTCCAGGCCATGACATCCGATGAGATGGTTGATACCTACGTCAAGGATTCCGCGGTTATCGTCGTGCCCAAAGAAGGCCGGAAAACCGAAGCGGACCGGCAGCGCATTATCCGCGCCCTCACCATTTCGCCGGGTGAACCGGTGCTGAGTGAGGCGGAAGAAGAAGCATACCGGGAAGCGTTGCGGCGTTACACCGAAGAAGGCAAAACCGAGGCTCTGGAAAACGCCGAAGAAGAGTTCCTGCGGCGCGCCCTGCTCCTGCCCCAGGAAGAACTGGCACGGGCCCAGCCGCCGGCGGAGTTTACCCCAACCATCCCGCCACTGATTTTCGGTCAGCAGGCCCAGATTCCGGAAGAACCCTTCACCCAGACGTTTCTTAACGATCAGTTGGGCATTGGCTTCGACGGGCAAAACCTGAATTTCAGCATCGGTAATCCACCGGGGATTGATCAGATCCAGATTCCCCAGGCGATTAATGAAGGCCCGGTGACCCTGACGCCAAGACCTGGTGGTGGGTTTGACCTTTCTATTGCGGTACCGGATCAGTAACCAAACGTTCAGCTGGCAGAAAATAAAACGGCAGCCAATCAATGGCTGCCGTTTTTTGTTGTCTGGAATTTTGTTTTCCCAACGAAAAACGCCCCGCGAGGCGGGGCGTTTCACCAACTTGGTGTCAGGTCGGATTAGCGACCGTAGATAGCCAATTTGGTGTCAGTGATGGCGAGGTTATCAAGCGCCACAGAACCAATAGAGAGACCACTTCCGTTGGCGATATCACCGCCAATTTGGACGTCTCCAATATTCACATCCATATATACGTTATTTACATCAACACGCAGAACGTTGGTTGCGCCGGAAGCGCCCAAACCTGAGCCTTTGTAGACATCAAGATTTACATTTGCGTATTTGGTAAGTTTACCGAACGCCAGTTGTTGTGCCGCATCGACACTCCAATCATAGCCCTCAGCGGCGGTGCCACCACTTGATGCCAGCTCCTCATCGGCAGTAGTTCCATTACCATCGTAATCGAAGTTGGTACCTGCACCAGTAACAACCATGTCACGAATGCCAACACCAAGGAAATCGACGTCAAAATCCATGTCATCGATATCGAAGGATACAACAGCGTTCAAGTGGTCCGTCGCGGTGTCAACCCGAATGTCCAGTGCTGCCAGGTCGCCATACATACTCATGCTTGAGATCAGAGTAGTTGTATTGGCATCCGCATCGTTACCAATCAGTTCCATAGAACCAGCTGTCATACCCCAGTCAATTGGCACAGGAGCTCCTGTGGCGGGGTCAGTCTGCAATGACCCAACGTGGATGATGGCGTCACCATCATTTGCCACATCGATATCAATCTTCAACTGATCTAGCAACTGAGTTCCTGTTCCGCCTGCGACGCCAGAACCACCCAGCACAATGTTGTTTACGGCAAAGGAACCGCCATCTTTAGGACCAGTCCCGGTGTCGGTATATTTGAACTGGCCGATACTGACTTTGGTTTCGAGCTCGATGGTCACACCGGCCTGACCGGTAACGTTACCCATCGCGGAGTCATTCAGTGCCGTCAGTTCCGCCTGAGCGGCAAACGGAGCGGCGGCTACAGCTGTAGCAAGTGCAATTTTCTTCAGGCCTTTCATTCTTATCTCCTTATAAACTCATGTTGTTGTTATCTGAGTTTCGATTTGTCTGTGGGAATCGCGTTCCCACGAATCCATTTAAGATTGTTTTACAGTCCTAATCCGTGATTAGCCTCACAAATTGTCACGACGCGCTTACAGTCTGAAACAAACATCGACTAATTCTCACTTAATCAGAGGCGCCGGGAGCGTTAGCCTTGCTGTCATAAAAAATCTGGAAGGGCTTTTCTTTTGTAATTGCCTCGGAGTAAACGATTTTTTCTCCAGAAACTTTATAAGGGATAAACTTATTGCCGGAAATTCCTAGCCGATGCTCATGTTCCAAAACCAATACCTTTTGAGGATTCTCGTCACTCAGCTGCCCCGCATATAAAACCGCAGCAGCATTGATCTGCCCCCTTCGGGCTATGGATTTCAGCGCCGCTCGGAACATCACGACACGTATATGTGGAGGAGCTCCCTTTGCCGACTCGTCAAGTTTCAATTCCTTCACCGTGACACCATCCTTCATCAACATCCATCCTGAGGGCATTGGAGAGTCCGACCGTCCAATTCTTGCCTGATACTCCGTAGTCGCTCTTTCAGCCAGATAAGCAAGCTGCTTATTAGCAATAACTAGATATTTCGCCATCTCTTTTTTGTCTATCACACCGTCGGATAGCACGCTGTTCTCTGGGATTTTTATGTCGACGGTCTCCTCCTCTGACTGTTGAGCGTGGGTTAAGCCAATTGTCAGCATTGACGAAATGGTGATTGAAAAAAGGAGGACTTTGAAAGAGTAAAGCATCGTTTTCCCTTACTTTTATTTTGATGTGAGTACGCTTATCGGGCATCTCGGTTAAAATACGAGGCCGCAGAGCCAATGCGAGGTAGGTTTTATTAGATCAGCGTGTCCACGCAGCCAACAACGCCCGTTTTGTGTGCTGCTTAACATTTCTCGAAGATTCCGGAGGGACCTTGAGCCTGGCAACAATGCGCGAACTAAAACAAGAGGCCTACCACAGCCTTTTAAGCCATGCCTGCCGGGAAGCGGATTTCGCTTATATCGGGAGTGTCGGAAGCGGCCCATCCAGAGGAGCCTGCAGCGGGTTTTCTGCCATGGCCCTCGAGACTCAAGTACTCCCATATCCGTCGCGGTCAGAGTTTTGCTCCGACCCAATTGTCCAGAGGATGGAAAGCCTCGCCAGTCAATACCAGGTCGAACAAGAACCGAACCCCGAATGTTTGGCCGGTGGCTGGATAGGTTTCATGAGCTATGAGCTCGGGTATGTCAGGGAAAGTCGACTCAGGGATCTATGCCCGCCTCTGGATATTCCCCTCATGTCTGCACGATTCTACCTGTGGACAGCAAGTCATAATCGCAGAACAGGTCAATACTGGCTTTGGATTCATCCGGAATGCCCTACCGAGACTCAAGGAATACTGGAAGAGTGGCTTTGCGCGGACGAAACAGCAGCCGCTGCTGGGTGGTCTATGACTTCCCGGTTCCATCCCAAGCAAACAGGGGATGCTTTCAAAGCAAGCGTGCAAAAGATTCGCCAATACATTGAAGCCGGTGATTGCTACCAGGCCAACCTTTCGCAAGAGTTCTCTGGCCAATACTCCGGCGATCCCTGGCAAGCATTCCAAGCTCTGGCGGAAGCAAATCCTACACCTTACAGCGGTTTTCTCCGGGATGGACATACATCAATCATATCGATCTCGCCAGAACGCTTCCTAGAGGTACATGGTCGGACGGTAACTACCAGCCCCATCAAAGGCACCCGACCAAGGGGACAAACCCCCGAGTTAGATGCAGCCTACGCTGCCGAACTTGAAGCCTCCGAAAAAGACCGCGCCGAAAACCTGATGATCGTAGACCTGCTCCGCAACGATCTCAGCCTCAACGCCAAACCCGGCTCCGTAAAAGTCGACAAACTCTTTGCCCTGGAGTCCTACCGCAACGTCCACCACCTTGTCAGCCACATCCGGGCCGAACTGGCGGATGGTGTCTCGCCCATGAAGGCGCTGTTTGACGCCTTCCCCGGCGGCTCGATTACGGGCGCCCCGAAAATCCGGGCCATGGAAATCATCCAAGAGCTGGAACCCCATTGGCGCGGGCCTTACTGCGGCTCCATCTTCTATCGGGGCCTGGACGGCACGCTGGACAGCAATATCGCGATACGCACCATGCTGTGTGATGGCAAGGGCACCATTCGCTGCTGGGGTGGTGGCGGTATTGTGGCGGATTCGGACCCGGAGGCGGAGTATCAGGAGACGCTGGCGAAGGTTGGGCCTTTGATGCGGTTTCTGGAGGAGTTGGTTATCGAGTGAGGTGAACATGGGGTCAGATGAAGATTTCATCTGACCCCGACTTAGCCTGCTCAGGCGCTGTGAACAGCGCTGGCCTTCAGGAATTCCTGCCTCAGATCGTCAAAGTTGTGCACCGCCGGAAACTGCGGGAACTCATCGATCACGTTCTGCGGGGCGTGGAACAGAATGCCGGCTTCGGCCTGGCCCAGCATGGTGGTGTCGTTGTAGGAGTCCCCGGCAGCGATAACCCGGTAGTTCAGCAGTTGGAACGCCCGCACCGACTGGCGCTTGGGGTCCCGCTGGCGCAGCAGGTAGTTGGTGATCTGGCCGTTATCCGCCACTTCCAGCTTGTGGCAAAGCAGCGCCGGGTAGCCCAGCTTCTTCATCAGCGGCATGGCAAATTCATAGAAGGTGTCAGACAGAATCACCACCTGGAAGCGCTCGCGTAGCCAGTCGAGAAACTCCCGGGCGCCCGGAAGCGGGTCCAGTTCACTGATCACTTCCTGGATCTGCGGCAGGCCATAGCCGTGCTGGTCCAGCAGTTTCAGGCGCTGCTTCATCAGCACGTCGTAATCGGGAATATCGCGGGTAGTGGCCTTGAGCTCATCAATTCCGGTTTTCTCCGCGAACGCGATCCAGATTTCCGGGATCAATACTCCTTCAAGGTCAAGGCATGCCAGTTCCACAACGATCTCCTGATAGATGGATATTTGATAAGGAGGGCGACGGTCAATCCGCCGGCCAGGATACGGAGCGTATGATAAGAAAAACCGGGCGGGAATGCATCGTGGAAGTGAAATCCGTCCCGCTGCACGGCGGAATAACCATATAGATCGTCATTCCTTCAGGGTATGAGGCATTTAATGGTAGCCTTTTCGATCAGTTAGATCCTTTTTGCACATTCAGATAAGGCAATCCCGGGCCATGACCGATATTCAAACCTTGCGGGACGAGCTCGAAGGCCAGAGCCCCCGTGCGATTCTCAAGGCTGCCCTGAAACAGTACGACAACATCGCCATCTCGTTCAGCGGTGCGGAAGATGTTGCGCTGATTGAAATGGCGCACAAGCTGACTGATAACCTGCAGGTCTTCACTCTCGATACGGCCCGCCTGCACCCCGAGACCTATGAATTTGTTGAACGGGTGTGCAAGCACTACGACATCAACATTGAAATCCTTTTTCCGGACGCCGGGGAAGTGCAGGAGCTGGTCAACAAAAAAGGCCTGTTCAGCTTCTACGAGGATGGACACAGTGAGTGCTGCGGCATCCGCAAGGTGAACCCCCTGCGTCGCAAGCTGGCCACCGTTGACGCCTGGATTACCGGGCAGCGCAAGGATCAGAGCCCGGGCACCCGCAACGACGTACCCGTTGTTCAGGAGGACACCGCGTTCTCCACGGATGAAAAAACCTTGGTGAAGTTCAACCCGCTGGCGAACTGGAGCTCAAAGGAAGTCTGGGATTACATCCGGATGACCGAAGCGCCCTACAACAAGCTGCACGAGCAAGGCTTCGTAAGTATCGGTTGCCAGCCGTGCACCCGCCCTGTCCTGCCGGGACAGCATGAGCGCGAAGGCCGCTGGTGGTGGGAAGAGGCCACCAAGAAAGAATGTGGCCTCCATGCCGACAACCTGATCGCCCGGGACTGACCGGGCAACGAGCTACCCTCGCTACCCGGTCAATGCGATCAGTAGGTGGGTAGCTCGATATCCCTGAACAGCTCCTCGATCTCTGAACGACTGCCCTGGTGCGCAACGGCCTCGTCCACCTTCTCTTTGGTGAGGTGCGGGGCAAAGCGCTGGATGAAGTCGTACATATAGCCCCGAAGGAAGGTGCCCTTGCGGAATCCGATCCGCGTCACGCTGGGGCGGAACAGCTTGCGGGCATCCAGTGCCACCAGATCGGTATCGGTTTTCGGGTCGAAGGCCATGCTGGCAATGATTCCAACACCAAGCCCGAGCCGTACGTAAGTCTTGATCACGTCAGCATCCGCGGCGGTAAACACCACTTTGGGCGTCAGCCCCTGGGTCTGGAAGGCCTCATCCAGCTTGGACCTGCCGGTAAAACCGAACACATAGGTGACCAGCGGGTACTCCGCCAGTTCAGGCAGCGTCAGCTCCGGCAGCTTGGCCAAGGGGTGGTCCTTGGGCACGATCACACTGCGGTTCCACCGGTAACAGGGCATCATGATCAGATCGTTGAACAGCTCCATGGCCTCGGTGGCAATGGCGAAATCCACGGCCCCGTTGGCGGCCATCTCGGAGATCTGCATCGGTGTTCCCTGGTGCATGTGCAGGGAAACGTCCGGATACTCCTCAATGAAACCACTGATCACCGGCGGCAGCGCGTAACGGGCCTGGGTGTGGGTTGTGGCGATACTCAGGTCACCCTTGCGCTGATTACTGAATTCCTGGGCAATCTTCTTGATGCCCTCCACGCGCCGCAGGATCTCCCCTGCTTCCTGGATAATGATCTCGCCACCCGGGGTGATGCGGGTCAGGTGTTTGCCGCTGCGGGCGAACACCTCAAGGCCCAACTCATCCTCCAGCAGGCGAATCTGCTTGGAAATACCCGGCTGAGAGGTGAAGAGACTTTGAGCGGTTGCGGACACATTCAGATCGTGATGCGCGACTTCCCAGATATAGCGCAACTGTTGTAGTTTCATTGAGTCTGTTGCTCCCTGGCGATCTTAGGATCTTGAAGAAGAATACGCATAAAAATACAGGTTTTCATTTCTTTTTAATATAGGCAACTTCTTTCACACAGTTTAGACCAAAATTGCATTTACGCAGCCCCTGATAAAACCCGCACAGCCCTTGACTTGATCGTGACAAAGGACACAATCCCTACTCGATACGTATCACCTTCAGGGAAACCATGCTGCTGACCACCAAATTTCTGAGGCCCACCTCTGACCCTCGCGCGGTAAAGCGCGAGCGGCTGAGCGCGATGCTCGAGCCCGACGGGCCGAGACGCCTCAACCTGGTGGTTGCGCCGGCGGGATTTGGTAAAACCACCCTGGTCGCCCAATGGTGCTCACGTTCTTCCTCCCCGACCGCCTGGCTCTCCCTCGACGAGCACGACGATGAGCCGAGACGCTTCTGGCAGTATGTGGCGGGGGCCTTCGAGCACGCCGGTCTGGCCGGTGCCGCTGAGCTGCGTAAACAGCTGGCCCATCAGTCGGATGATGGATTTACTGAATCGATTACCGGTCTGATCAACACCCTGGCTCAGGATGGCAGCCCCTGGGCGCTGGTTCTGGACGACTTCCATTTCATCCAGGGCGCGTCCATCCACCGGCAATTTTCCTATTTCGTGGACTATCTGCCTCCGGGTGTCACCGTTACCCTGGCTTCCCGCACCGAGCCACCGTTGCCCCTTGCACGATGGCGGGTGCGTCGCTGGATCCAGGACATACATCCGGGCCTGCTGGCATTTTCAGAAGAGGAATGCCGGCAGTTCTTTCACGACACCATGGGCCTGAAGATTTCCGGAGACGACGTGCGTGCCATCTGCCGGAAAACAGAAGGCTGGGTAGCCGCCATGCAGCTATCGGCGCTGTCCGGCAATAGTGATTCCGCAGGTACCCGGCAGATTGATCTGGATGAACGGCATATCAGCGATTATGTCCTGACCGAGGTACTGGACCAACAACCTGCGGAACTGGCTGATTTTCTTCTGGAAACCGCCTGCTGTCCGCGGCTGTGCGCGTCCTTGTGTGATGAAATCCGCGGCGCCAGCAATAGCCAGAAAATCCTTGAAAAGTTACTGGCGCAGAACCTGTTCCTGATCCCCCTCGACACCCGGAACGAATGGTTTCGCTACCACGATCTGTTCCGGGATGCCCTGCTCCTTCGGATTCGCCATAGCCAACCGGACAAGGCAGATCAACTGTGGCAGCGCACCGTAGACTGGTTACTGGCCCACGGCCATGTCCAGGAAGGCATTGCCCAGATTGTCCGGCATCAGGACTGGCAGTGGCTGGCCCGGGTACTGGCCGAGCACGGCAATAACCTGATTCATGGCGGCTACCATCTACCGGTGCTGGACTGGCTCGAAGCACTGCCCGGGGAACTGGTGACCGACAACCCCCAGCTCCAGATGCTGCGGATCTGGGGCCTGTTCTTCGCCAACCGTGTCGACAGCCTCGCGCCCTTGCTGGCCTCACTGGAAGACCTTCTGGACCGGCACGTGGCCGACTCCCACCCCGACGCCGAAGGTGCCCTCGGGCTGCAAAGCGAGATCTCGCTGATGCGCTCCTACCTGGCCCGGACCCGCAGCGACGACAAGAGCGCCACGGACCTCACCCGGCAGGTGCTGAAAGAAATTGACCACACCCGCATTCCCCTGAAATCCGTCACCTATTACGGCCTGGGTTTGGACTATTACGGCAAGGGCGAGCTCGCCGAGGCCGAAGATGCCCTCGAGTCCGCCGTGCGCTATGGTCAGGTAGAGCAAAAACCCAGCACCGTGCTCTCCAGCGGCGGATTGCTGGCCTGGATTCAGTACAACCGGGGCGATATTGACCTGGCCCTGGACACCTGTACCGAAATCCGGCAATGGGTGGATCGGCACTATGCCGATCCCACCCAGCCAAGGCTGATTTCCTGCTGGCAGAACAGCACCCTGTGTGAGATCCATCGGGAACGGAACCACCCCGAGCTGGCCGCCAGCCACCTACAGCCGCTGCTCGAACACGTGGAACAGGGCACCGAAGCCGGGCAACACGTGGTCATCCAGTACGTGCGCGGCCACCTTGCCTTCAGTGAGGGGAAACTGCCGGAGGCGATCGAAGCCCTGGAAGACGCCGCCCAGACGGCACGGAAACGGCGGGAGCAGATCCTGTTCGAGCCACCGGCCAGCACGGCGCTGCTGGCCCGGTGTTATCTTGCTACCAATCAGCCTGAAAAGGCGCGGGCCTGCCTGGATGCCAGGGTGGATGCCGAGTTCACCAACCCCCTGAACCTGGAACAGAACCGGATCAGCGAAGCGCGGGTCTGGGTGGCTTTGAATGAGCCTGAACGGGCCCAGGAAATCCTGTCGGCGCT